>DSLFC04101__coassemble_260_pt1 | contig 63738 bp, 50 predicted proteins | sample DSLFC04101__metabat2_high_PE_006 | metagenome-assembled genome bin DSLFC04101
CTCCGCATCGCCTGATCCCGCCGCAAACGACGGCCTGACCACGCTCGCGGATGAGACGGCAGAAGTCGTACCGCAGGTTGGCGTCGATTTCCCGGAAGAAACCTGCACGGTTGACTACAGCAAGACGCAGTCCGAGGGCATTTCTTATAACGGGTACAAAGAGGTTGAAAACGGAGTCTACGAGGTTTACTACACGATCGATGAGACTGCCGGAGAAAACCCGGTTATTGATCTGACCAAAGGCATGGGAGAATTCTTCGAAGGCACATTCGTGTGGCCCGGAGATCACTTCAAATTCAAGATTGTCCTGCAGAATGAATCCGGAAAGACGTACCGCTACAAGGACAACAGCTTTGTCCTTGCCCCCGGAGACACGGACGAATTCGGAAACCCGAATGACGGAAGCATGCTTCCCGTTCTGACGTATGACGGGCAGTACATGCCGATTCGAATGGCCGGTTCGATGCTCCCCCTTTATTTCTATGAAGATGTTTTTCACGTAACTCAAACTAGTGAAGTAACCTTCGACATGATGTGCCGGATTTACGATTATCTTGCAGATGCTGGCTATACCGGGGACACGGCCATCACCGATTATATTCTCGAATATTATAATGCAGAGCGAGGGACAGACTATGACAATCTGACCGATCTGCTTGAGGGGTATCAAAACTGGTTTGCTGGAGATTTGACGACCAGCAGCGGCATCTGGACCATGACGGAAGACGAGTTGAACGGATATATTGAAAAATACCCGTGGATTGACCGCTTCGTTTCCGTAACGTCGAGTGGGGATCAGCTCCGCGTCCAGATCAAGTGGCCGGAGCCAGAGCTTGCTGCGGTCAGCTACAACAGCCTGTATCGGTGGCTGTTCAGCATGGTATACGGGGAGGCCAACGCCAATTCTCTGAATCCCAATCCGAGTGGAGACCTTGATTTCTCGCGCAGCCACGCCGTGGGCGACTATTTGTCGGACACAGACCTTTATGCGGAGACGAACGAATACTTTGAGGGCCTGTTCTCCGACAACTTTGAGACGGGCGAAACCGTTGAGATTTGGACGGCGCTTGGCCTTGATGGCCCGGGTACGGGAAATACCTATCAGAATTACGGGTTCAGCTTCTATAATATCATCGAGCTTGAGCAGATCAAGCCCATTGAAATTTCGCTTTCCGACATCACCATTTACACCGGCGGCGACAGCTATGAAGGCGTTGTAGAGGGTGAAGAGGGTGAATCCAGCACGGAAAACGGATTCCCGGAACCGGGATTCTATCTCACGCTTCCCGATGAGCTCAACGACAAGCTGGGCCAGATCACCAACCTCGAGGGCATCATGACGCTCAAGTACAACGATGGTCAGGGCACCACGCGTGAATGGGCGCTCGATTCGTACGGAACACCGCAAAACAGCAACGACCATGTCGGATACATTTACAAATTCATTCCGACTGCAGAAGGTCAGGACCCCGTCCGCGTACAGATACAGGACGACCAGGGCAACTACATCGTATCCGACGACTTTGAAATCCGAATGAACCAGCAGTACAAGGAATACAACATGAACCTGTACTACGGCTCTCTGGAAGCGGAATATGTGACTGCCGAATTCAAGATCGACAGCAACGACGACGGCGTCGACGAGGTCTACACGTACCCGGTAGCCCAGTCGCAGGGCGCTACGCTGACCGTCAAGGCGAACATCAATGAGGAACACGCCCAGATTTATGAGAGCCGCGACGAGATCACGCACGGCGATTTTGCGGCCGTGGCCGACGCAGATACGACGTACTTTGTCAATGAGAAGAACGTACAGCTGGAGGACGCATCCGGCGCGCGGCTGATGGTCGACGATCTCATTGACCAGAACATACTGGTGGATTACATTCAGGAAGAAAGAGCGGACGAGCTCCCTGAAGGCGATGTTAAATTCCAGCAGCAGTATCTTGATCTGGTCGATACGAACAACGGCGATGCGTATCTGACGCTCGGAGACGGGCATGATATCACGGTATACTGGCCTGTCCCTGAAGACTACGACAACAGCAAGGACGCGCTCATCTACCACTTTGACGGCGTGGACAGAGACTACAACGACGGCGATGTTTCCGCACAGGTAGATGAACTCATCCTGATCAAGCCGGAGCTTGTAACCGTAAACGGCAATGATTACTTTGAATTCACAACTACAAGCTTCTCGCCGTTCGTTCTCGCGTATGCTACCGAGTCGGAACCCTCGCCGAGCACCGAGCCGAAGCCCACACCGACAACCGATCCGACACCGGTTCCCTCCACGGAGCCCTCGCCGGCACCGACCACGGAGCCTACGCCTGCACCTACGACAGAGCCGACCACCGCTCCGACTGCGGAGCCTACGGCTGCCGTAACGCCGACCCCGGCGCCGGAGAGCAGTGCGCCGCAGACCGGCGACACCACGAACCTCGTCATGTGGGTTGTCATTCTGTGCATCGGCGCCGCGTGCCTGACCGTCACGCTCGTATACTTCCGTATGCAGAAGAAGGCGGGCCACAGAAGATAATCTTCACCGGCACACCGATGAAAAACAAAACACCGGCTGAATAAGCCGCGAAAAAGCTTTCCGATACAATTTCGGAAAGCTTTTTTGCATGGATTTTAATTTGCGGGAAACAATAGCGAAAGATTCATGCAGGCTGCTTCGCCCTGCAGAAAGGACGTGTGCCATGAAAACGAAATCCGCGCGGGAATACGACGCGATGGTGCAGAAGGCCTCGCCGCGCTCGCCCGTTCTGAAAGACTGCCTCTTCGCCTTCCTGTTCGGCGGGGCGATCTGCACGCTCGGGCAGGGCCTTGCAGACCTCTTCATGCTGCTCGGCTTCACGCTGCAGGACGCGCGCACCTTCGTCTCCATCTCGCTGATTTTCCTCTCCGCCGCGCTGACCGCCTTCGGCGTATACGACAATATCGCCAAGTACGCGGGCGCGGGCACGCTTGTGCCGATCACGGGGTTTGCAAACTCGATGGTCTCCCCCGCGCTGGAGTTCAAAAGCGAGGGATTCATCACCGGCCTCGGCTCAAAGATGTTCGTCGTCTCCGGCCCGGTGCTGGTGTTCGGCCTTTCGGCCTCGGTGTTTTACGGCGTCGTTCTGTACGTGATCGGGCTGTTTCAGGGCTGAAAACGGCGCAAATTTTGCAGGAAAGGGTGAGAGCTTCGTGAAAAGGCTCGGCAAATATACGATTCTCTTTGAGCGCTGCCCGAGGATCCTCGGGCACGCGGCGGTCGGCGGCAAAAAGGAGGCAGAGGGCCCGCTCGCGCGCGACTTCGACCAGACCTTCCTCGACTCCTACCTCGCGCAGGAGAGCTGGGAAAAGGCGGAAAGCATGCTGCAGACGGAAGCGGCCACGCTTGCGATCCGCAAGGCCGGGCTCGAAAAAAGCGACATCAGCATGATCTTCGCCGGCGACCTGCTGAACCAGTGCATCTCGAGCACCTTCGGCCTGCGCGAGATGGACATCCCCTTTCTCGGGCAGTACGGCGCGTGCTCCACGATGGCGCAGACGCTGCTGATGGCTTCGGTCGCGGTGGAGAGCGGCGCGGCAAACTACGCCTGCGCCGTGACCTCCTCGCACTTCTGCACGGCGGAGCGGCAGTTCCGCACGCCGCTCGAGTACGGCAGCCAGCGCACCCCGACGGCGCAGTGGACCGCGACGGCCTCCGGCAGCGCCGTGCTCGGCTACGGGAAAGGCGTCCGCATCCACCACGCGACGGTCGGGCGCATCAAGGATTTCGGCGTAACCGACGTGGCGAACATGGGCGCCGCGATGGCGCCCGCCGCAGCGCAGACGCTGCTCGACTTCTTCGCCGACACCGCGACCGGGCCTGCGGATTACGACCGCATCTACACCGGCGACCTCGGCGCCGTGGGCACCGCGCTGCTGCGCGACCTGCTCGCGGAAAACGGCGTGCATCTCGAGAACCACGACGACTGCGGCCTGCTCCTCTACGACCGCGAAACGCAGGACGTGCACGCGGGCGGCTCGGGCTGCGGCTGCTCCGCCAGCGTGCTGTGCGGGCATATCCTGAACCGCATGGCGCGCGGCGAGCTGCGCAACATCCTGTTCATGGCGACCGGCGCGCTGATGTCCACGACCTCCTCCCAGCAGGGCGAAAGCATCCCGGGCATCGCGCACCTCCTCCACCTGCAGGCCGAATGAAAAACCGGCGGCGCTCCGCATTTGGGCGCCGCTTTTTTCATATTTTAGTCAAGAAGCTTACAATTCCTTTAAGAACCCGCCAAACCATTGACAAGTTGACCCGGTTATATTATTGTAGGAGACAGAAAACTTGAAAAAAGAGATTTGAATCCGCGCGGTTTCCGACGGGCCCGCCGCAGCTTATGCGCCGCCCGCCGGAAGCCGCCGGGAAGGTAAGGTGATTTGCCATGATGCCGATTCTGCAATGCACAGGGCTTTGCAAGCAATACGGCGCTTTTCCGGCCCTGAACGGGCTGACGCTTTCGATCATGCCCGGGCGCATCGTGGGGCTGCTCGGGCCGAACGGTTCGGGCAAGAGCACGCTGATCAAGCTCGCGAACGGCCTGCTCACGCCGACGGCCGGCGAGGTGCGCATCGACGGGATGCTGCCCGGCCCCGAAACGAAGCGCATCGTCTCCTATCTGCCGGAGCGCACGTATCTGAGCCGCTGGATGCGCGTCACGGACGCGATCGAGCTTTTCGAGGATTTTTACGACGATTTCCGCCCCGAGCGCGCCGAAGAGATGCTGCGCAGTCTGCAGATCGACCCGAAAAAAACGCTCGGCACCATGAGCAAGGGCACGCTCGAAAATGTACAACTCATTCTCGTCATGAGCCGTGCCGCGCGCCTGTATCTGCTCGACGAGCCGATCGGCGGCGTGGACCCCGCCGCGCGGGACTACATACTGAACACGATCCTCTCGAATTATGAGCGCGGCGCGACGATCCTGCTCTCCACGCACCTGATCCGCGACATCGAGCGCGTGCTGGACGACGTTGTCTTCATCCAGAACGGCCGGGTCGTTCTGGCCTCGAGCGTCGAGGCCGTCCACCAGAACTACGGAAAGAGTGTGGACGAACTGTTCCGGGAGGTGTTCCGATGCTGGTGAAACTGATGAAATACGAATTCCGGTCGTCGGCGCGGCTCTTCCTCTCCGCCTACTGCATCTTTGCCGCGCTGCTCGTTGTCGACCGGCTCTCCATCTTCGGCCTGACCGTGCTCGACGACACGGATCTGGAATTTGCAAAAATCCTTTCCGCCGGTTCCGTGTTCATGCTCTGCTTCCTGACGGTTCTCGCGATTTTCGCGCTGTTCTGCCTTCCGCTGCTGTTTTCGGCGATCCGCTTTTACCGCAGCACGGCGACCGACGAGGGCTACCTGACGTTTACGCTGCCGGTCAAAACCGAGCAGATCATCTTCTCGAAACTTCTGGTCGCGCTGATCTGGGAGGCCGCGACGGCGCTGCTGGCCATCGTGCTCGGCGTCCTGTTCTTCATGTCCTTCGACGTGCGCAGCACGCTCGAGGTGCTGCAGCTGTTCCCCGAAAGCTTTTTCCGCAACATTTCCGAGTACCCCTTCTGGGGCGCCTGCTTTGCGGAATTCCTGGTTGCGCTGCCGCTCTGCGCGGCCCACGGCATTCTGCAATCGTACAGCGCGATCAGCATCGGGCAGGCCTGCGGGCGGCACAAGCTGCTCGCCTCCATCGGCATCTACATCGGCATGCAGTTTGCGGTCAGCTTCCTTTCGCAGATGCTCACCGTGCCGGTGATGTTCGCGTCGTTCCGCTCGACGGACACGAGCCTGCGCATCCTGCAGGACACGTTCTTCCTGTCCATGGCGCTCAACCTCCTGCTCATCGCCGGCCTGCTCGTCGTGCAGTTCCTCTTGTGCCGGTATTTCCTCAAAAAGAAGTTGAATCTCTCCTGATAACACAGATACACACAGAAAAAGGCCAAAGCCGGGTTTTCCCCGCTTCGGCCCTTTTTCTGTTTTTTTGTCCGGACCGTGCCGGAAGCAGACTGCCGCATCAGAACAGGTCCAGCATGAAGCACGGCTTCGCGTAGAACACGCCGGCGAACGGCGCCGCTGCATTATGCACGACAGCGTCCGGTATCCACGCGAGGGAATGCACATCGCGCGCGCCGCAGATCAGCGCCGAAAACGCGTTGATCGTCAGGGAAACGTCGGGCTGCTCCTCCGTTTTTTCCACAAAATTTACCTGGCCCGGTGCAAAAGTCAGCTTCCATGTGCCGCAGTTTTCGGGCAGGACCGGATCCTCTATCGCAATGCGGACGCAGCCCGTGCCGCGGCAGTTGCAGTTTTCCAGCACGCGGCGCACGTTCACGACGCGCAGCATGCCGTTCCAGAACATCCGACACGTGGACTCGTTGTTGTCGCCGATGAGCACGGACAAATCGGCCTCGCGGCGCGTCATGAAGCGGATCTTGTCGTAATCCGAGGAAAAAGCCGATTTTGCGAAGAACAGCAGCGCCGAAAGCGCCTCCATATCGCAAAACAGGAAATCATTCCCGTTGCCAGCGCCAAAATTGTGGCTACAGTCGAGAATGGTGCCCTCAGGCGTTTCCTTCTTATGTGTAATCATCAGGCCGCGCGGCACACCCGCATTGTTGCGCCACACATAGACGTAGCGCTGCTCGTTCATCAGATTGGCCTTTTCCAAATCTGCGTCATACCGGTCGCGCACAACGGACATGTTGCAGTCCGCGAAGCAGGCCTTATGTATCTCCAGAAGCGGGGAAAAATCGCCGCCCGGGAAGATCTGCTCGATTGTGCCGCCGACGTCTTTCGGGCTGAGCGCAGAAAGCTGAAGCGTCCATTCGCGTGCTTCGGCCGCGGCTTCGTAACCGAACTTGCGGTAATATCGCGTACTGAACGGGAATAGATAGGAAAACGTAAAGCCGTTTTCATACATGTCGCGCAGCGAAGCCGAAAGGCTCGCGCGGATCGCCCCGTTGTGCCGGTAGGGCGGCAGCGTGGAAACGCCGCCGATGCCGCCGAGCTTGTACGCGCCGCCGTCAAAGCGGCATGTGTATTCCCGGCTGTTCACGCAGCCGTACAAAATCTTCCCATCGTCGGAAAGCGCGCCGAAGCAGCGGTTCCGCGCCTGCTCGCGCAGCTCCTCCTCCGTTTTCTCGCGCGCCGCCTCGGCCCTGGCCTTTTCAAGGTCGAAATCCCATTCAAAAGCGGCGGCCATCACCTGGTTCCAGCGCCAGCTTTCCTCCGGCTTCAAAAGTCTCGCAATCATGTTGTCCTCCCTGAAGATCATTTGTCCCATTCCGACCGCCGTCTCCACCCCGCAGGGCGGCACAGCGGTTCCTTTACCGTCCCAGAACGAGCGTGTGCAGCCTGCCCTGCAGCCGCAGCGCCGTGCGCTCGGCTTCGTTCTGCATCGCGGCAAGTCGGTTCAGCGCTTCCTGAATCTGCTGCCGCACGTTCTGCACCTGCTCTTTCGACCGGCCCACGCGGTCCAGCACCGCCCAGGCCGAAAAGAGATCGTCAAAAAAGTAATCGGCAAAGCGCAGAAAGCCCTCTATGCGCACCTGCATGCCGGCGAATTCCGCAACGTCCGCAAGCTCGGTGCCGAACCGGCGCAGCTGCACCTGCAGCCGCTCGACCTGCTCCTGCGCGCTGTCGAGCTTGTCGTGCTTGACAATATCGGCCACGAAGCCGCCGCCGAGCAGGTCCCAGGTGCCCCAGTTTTCAGCGCTGTCCAGACTGCCGAGCACCGCGTCCGCCATGCCCTGCGCCAGACGGCCGGCCTGGATCGCCTCCTCGATCTCGCGCTTCATGTTCGTGCAGGCGGCAAGCTCGTTTTCAAGCTGCCCGATGCGCTCCGCCTCGGCGCCGCCCGCCTCGCGGATCGCCTGCTTTTTCTGCTCGAGCGCCTCCGCATAGCGGCGCTCGCAGTCGGCCACCGCATGCAGCCCGGCCGCGGTGCGGCGCAGGTCCTCCTGCACGCTTTCGATCTCGCGGACCGCCGCGTCGTGGCGCACGGCGGCCTCATACGCCTCGCGCTCCTCGATTTCGAGCTTTCCAGCCTTCTGCCCCGTCACCGCATAGAAGAGCGCGGCGAGGCTGCGGCGATTCAGCCGGTCGACGTCGGCCTGCTCCGCATAGAGGCGGCTGCGCAGCGCGCGCTCCTTCTCCTCGAGCGGCGGAAGCTGCTTCTGCAGGCTGCGGCGGCGCGCCTCCAGCCGGTTTTTCTTCGCCATCTGGTCCTGCAGCAGACGAAGCTGCCGGTCCAGTTCCTCCATTCTGTTCATTGCGTCCTCCTTTCCCGTGCTCCGCCGCTGTGCCGCGAAGCGTTTCCCTTTTCGCCCGCTCAGCCCGCGGCGAGCGCCCGGATGATCTCGTCCGTGTGCATGCTGCGCGAGCCCTTGCAGAGCACTGCGTCGCCCGGACGGACCTGCGTTTTCAGGTACGCCGCGGCCTCCGCGTTCGACGCAAACCACACGCCGGACGGCCCGAAGCCCTCGACGATGTATTTCGCAAGCGGGCCGACGCCGACCACGCAGTCCACGCCGCACTCCGCCGCAAACGCGCCGGTCGAACGGTGCCCCTGCACCGCGTAGTCGCCGAGCTCGAGCATGTCGGCGAGCACCGCATACCGCTTGCCCGACACCTTCAGGTCGGAAAGGATCTTCAGCGATGCGCGCATCGAATCCGGGCTCGCGTTGTATGTATCGTCGATCAGCGTCACGCCGCCCGCCTCGCGGATCTGCTGGCGCATCGCCGGCGGCTCATACTGCGCGACGGCGTGCGCGGCCGCCTCCTGCGGCACGCCGACGGCGTCGGCCACCGCGAGCGCCGCCAGCGCGTTGCGCACATTGTGCTCGCCCGCCGCCGGCACATACACCGGCGTCCTCCGGCCGTCGTGCAGGCAGACAAAGCGCGTGCCGTAAGCGTCCGCATCGAGCTCGACCGCGCGCCACGCGCAGTTCTCGCCGAGGCCGAACCGCACGATCTGCTTCTCCGGCGTGCTCTCGAGCGCCCCGAGCAGGTCGTCGTCGCCGTTGACAAACACGGCGCCGCCCGCCGGCAGGTAATCCGCAATGCGGAATTTCTCCGCGAGGATGTTCTCGCGCGTCTTCATAAACTCGATGTGCGAGACGCCGATGTTCGTGATCACGGCGACGGTCGGCTTTGCGACGCGCGCAATGCGCGCCATCTCGCCGGGCATGCTGACGCCCATCTCGACGACCGCGGCCTCGTCTTCCGGCGCGATGCGCAGCACCGTCATCGGCAGGCCGATCTGGCTGTTCGCGTTGCCGGCCGTCTTCATCGTCCGCAGCCCGGCCGACACGGCCAGCGCGACCATCTCCTTCGTCGTCGTCTTGCCGACGCTGCCCGTGATGCCGATCACCGGGATCGAGAAGCGCTCGCGGTAGCATGCCGCAACCTTCTGCAGCGCCGCGCGGGAATCCGCGACATAGACGACCGGCCCCGCCGGGTCTTCGAGCAGCACCTCGGAAAACGTCGCCGCCGCGCCCGCCGCAAAAACCTGCGGGATGAAGTGGTGCGCGTCCGTTCTCTCGCCGCGGATCGGCACGAACATCTTCCCCGGCTGCGTCTCGCGGCTGTCCGTGTAAAAGGCCGTGACCACTGCGCCGCCGTCGCCCTCAAGGCGGCCGCCGCAGAGCGCGGCGATTTCTGCCACTGTCATTTTCATTGTATTCCACCTGTCCTTTCCGGGCCCCGATGCGGCCGGCGCATACGCCGCCGCAAAGCCGCCCGAAGCCAGAAGCGCAGATCATTCCGCGCTGTTTTTCTCCGTTTTCAGCGACGCGAGGATCTCGCGGATGACGACGCGCTCGTCAAACGGATGCTTCACGCCCTCGATCTCCTGGTAGTCCTCGTGCCCCTTGCCGGCCAGCACGATGATGTCGCCGGGCTGCGCGTTTTCGATGCACCAGCGGATCGCCTCGCGGCGGTCCGGGATCGTGACGTATTTGCCGTCCGTCTTGTGCATGCCGACCTTGATATCCTCGATGATGTCCAGCACGTTTTCAAAGCGGGAATTGTCCGCCGTGATGACCGAGAGGTCGGCGAGCCGGCCGCTCGCCTCGCCCATTTCAAAGCGGCGCACCTTCGGGCGGTTGCCGCCCGCGCCGAACATGCAGACGAGCCGCTTCGGGTTGTAGGCGCGCAGCGTCTTCAGCATGCTCTCCATGCTGACCGCATTGTGCGCATAGTCGATGAGCAGCGTGAAGTCGCCGGGCATCTCGACCGGCTCCATGCGGCCCTTGACCTTTACGGCGCGCAGGCCGGCCTGCATCGCCGCGTCCGGCACATCGAGCCGGCTGCACGCCGCGACGGCGCACAGCGCATTGTACACGTTGAATCTGCCGGGGATCGCGACGTCCGCCGTAAAGCTGCGCCTGCCGGTGACCGAAAAGCGCACGCCGAGGAAATTCGGCGTCGTGACGAGCTCTGCGCCGTGCGCGACGAAGTCGGCCGTTTCGTCGTAGCCGTACGTGACGAGCGCACAGGTGTGGCCCTCGACGATCCCTTCCCAGTTCGGATCGTCGATATTGATCACGCCGGTGCGGCACATGCGAAACAGGAGGCTCTTGCAGGCCATGTACTCCGCCATGTCCTTGTGCTCCACACCGCCGATGTGGTCTTCCGAAAAATTCGTGAACAGGCCGAGGTCGAATGTGAAGCCCGCCACGCGGTGGTCGCGCAGGCCGATCGAGGAGACCTCCATCACACAGGCGTCGCAGCCCGCATCCGCCATTTCACGCAGGTATTTCTGCACCTCGTAGCTTTCGGGCGTCGTGTTGTCCGTCTGGATCAGGCGGTCGCCGTAGAGCACGCCGATCGTGCCGATGACGCCGGTTTTGCGCCCGGCGGCCTCCAGAATCGCCCGCACCATGAACGCGGTCGTCGTCTTGCCCTTTGTGCCCGTGATGCCGATCATCGTCAGCGCGTTTGCCGGGTGGCCGAAGAATTCGGCGCTGAGCAGCGCGAGCGCGCGCCGCGTGTTGTCCGTCAGAATCACCGGCGCCGCGGCCTCCACAGGCTCCTCGGCGATGATGACCGCGGCGCCCTTCTCCGCCGCCATCGCGGCGTAGCGGTGGCCGTCCGCGTTCGCGCCGCGCAGGCAGACGAACGCGCAGCCCGGCACGGCCTTTCTCGAGTCGTACACGAGGTCACAGATCTCGACGTCCGGCACGTTCTCCGCCCGGTATTCGATCGCCGACAGAAGCTCTTTCAGTTTCATAGCCATATTCTATCCTTTCTGACGCGCCGCGCGCTCCCGCTAGGGCAGCACAGGCGCGTATTCACTCGTATTTTCCGCCGCAGCGCAACGCTTGCCGCGCAGCGCTTATGCAGGCTCCGCCCCGTGCGGCCGCGCGCCTGTCTTCAGCAGCAGGTACTCGACGGAGTCCTGCAGCGCCTGAAAGCTCGCGTCCACGACGTCGCCGGAAACGCCGACGGTCGTAAACGTGCTCGCGCCGTCCGTCGAGGTGATCAGAACGCGCACGCGGGAGGCCGTCGCGCTGCGGCCGTCCAGCACGCGGACCTTGTAGTCCGTCAGCTTGACGCGGTTCAGCACCGGGTAAAACACGCCGAGCGCCTTGCGCAGCGCAATGTCGAGCGCGTTCACCGGGCCGTTGCCCTCGCCCGCCATGAGCTGGATCTCCTCGCCGACGCGCACCTTGACCATGGCGCTCGCGCCGGCCTCCTCGCCCGCGCCCGCGCCGGAATAGATCTTGTAGTATTTCAGCTCGAAGTACGGGTTGTAAAGCCCCATCAGCCGCCGCACGAGCAGCTCGAAGCTCGCGTCGGCCCCTTCGAACTGATAGCCCGCCATCTCGAGCCGCTTGATCTCCCCGAGGATCCGCTCGGTCTCCTCGGAATGCAGCGCAAGCGCGGGCAGAATCTGCTTCACGCGGGCGAACACGACGGCGCGCCCGCTGATCTCCGAGGTCGGGAACCGCCGCTTGTTGCCGACGAGGAACGGGTCGACATGCTCAAACGACCGCGGCGCCTTGATGACGCCGTCCGCGTGCATGCCGGCCTTGTGCGTGAACGCGTGGCTGCCGACATACGGCATGCCGGCGGGCACCTCGACATTTGCGATCGACGCGAGCTCGTGCGCGTAGCGCGTCAGAAGCGCGATGTTCTCCTGCGGGATGCACGGGATGCCGCGCTTGAGCTGCAGATCCGGGATGATCGCCGAGAGGTTCGCGTTGCCGCACCGCTCGCCGAAGCCGAGGAACGTGCCCTGCACCTGCACGGCGCCCGCGGAGACCGCGAGGATGCTGTTCGCGACCGCCATGCCGCAGTCGTCGTGGAAGTGCACCGCGACGGGCACGCCGAGGTGCGCCGCGGCGTACGCGACGATGTGCTTCGCGTCCTCCGGGAACACGCCGCCGTTCGTATCGCACAGGCAAACGGTCTCCGCCCCGCCCTCGACGGCCGCCTGCGCCGCGCGCATCGCAAAGGCGCGGTCGTCGAGGAAGCCGTCGAAGAAATGCTCGGCGTCGAAGATCACGCGCCGGCCGTTTTCCGTGAGGAAGCGCACGCTCTCGCGGATCATGCGCAGGTTTTCGTCCTCGGTCGTCTCGAGCACGTGGTCCACGTGGAAGCGCCAGCACTTGCCGAACACCACGCAGGTTTCGGTGCCGCTCTCGAGCAGGGCGCGCAGGTTCCCGTCCGCCTCCGGCGCGCAGCCCTTGCGGCAGGTGCTGCCGAAGGAGACGAGCTGCGCGTTTTGCAGCGCAAGGCGTGCCGCCCGCTCGAAAAACGCAAGGTCCTTCGGGTTGGAGCCCGGGTTGCCGGCCTCGATGTAAGCGACGCCGAGGCGGTCCAGCAGCCGCACGATCTGCAGCTTATCCTCGACCGAAAAGGAGATGCCCTTGCCCTGCGCGCCGTCCCGCAGGGTGGAGTCAAAAATCGCCACGCCTTCTTCACGCATATCCGTCACCTCGCCCCGCGCCGCGGGGCTTTCCTTTCTCTCCGGCCGGAGCCGCCGGAGTCGACGGAGTCGACGCCCGGCAGCTCCCGAGCGGCACGCGGCGCCGCATACCGCCCCCTCAAAGCCATAATATGGCTCTATTATATCGCCAATACGCGGCGGTGTCAAAGAAAAAAGGCGGACGGTGCGCCGCACGCTGCGCATCGTCCGTCCTATCGCCTTATTCCGCCGCGGTCTGCGGCTTTTCTCCGGTTTTCAGGCGCTCAAACAGCGCGATGCTGTCCTGCCTGTACGCGGCGATCTCCTCCTTCTCGAATACCGAAGCGTCTGTTGAACGGACGGCCACCTTCAGGCTGCCGAGCACATTCATCACGGTTTCCAGATCGCCCTCCTCCGCATAATGGTTGAGCTGCAGATTGTTCAGCCCCGCCATGTCCGAAAAGAGCACGTACTCCTCGCCGGAATCGTCCACCGGGCCGAAGAAGCCGTCCATATCGTTCTGGTCCAGATAATTGTAGCTCGCGTCGTCGTAGAGGAAGATCATGGTGTCGCCGGCGTTCGCATCCGCCGCAAACTTGACGAAGGAGGCCTGCAGCTGCGCGAGCTCGTACTCCGACTGGCTGTCCGTCAGGAACGGGTAATACAGCAGCTGGACGACGACCTTGCCGTCGCCGTTGCGGTCGTCCGCATACTGCTGGATGTGCTCCTCGAGGTCGAGCTGCAGCTCGGTCGGCAGCACGTACTCCGTCATGACCGCGATGTTGTAGTCCGGGTTGTCCTTCGACACAAACGACCACACGATCGCGACGGCAAAGACGACGGCGATGACGCCGACGATCAGGTGCACCTTGTGGTAAAACCACCAGTTCTCCCGCTTTTCCTTGCCCGTGGTCGGTTTGATCTGATTTTGGTGGATGGTATCCTCCGTATCGTTCAGCAGATAGCGCTCTCTTGCCATGTGGGTAAACTCCAATCCCGTCTGTTCGTAAGATTTTTGTAAGAATTATACTGTTCATTATAGGAAGCGATTCTTACCGAAAAAATAAGGCCATATGAACAGTTTGTAAAATATTTTGAACAAAAACAGCCCCCGCTGCGCGATGCGCATCGGGGACTGCCGGCCGCCTGCCCGCCGCTTTCCATTCGCGTGGAAAAGCGCGCCGGACAGGCCGGATTCCTTTTGTCTGTGCGAAAAACCGCTTACCGATATTTTATCATGAAATCGGCCGGTGTCAACTGTTTTCGGCTCAGCCGACGACCTCGTAGCCCTGGTCCTCGACGGCCTTTTTGAGAACGTCGTCCGAAACGTCCGCATTCAGCTTGAGGACGGCCGTGCCCTGCTCGTGGCTGACAACGGCCTCGTCGACCTGGGGCAGCGCCTCCAAACACTTCTTGACCCGCGCCTCGCAGTGCGCGCACATCATGCCTTCGATTTTCATTGTTTTTTCCATGGTTGCAGTCTCCTTTGCTTCGATTTTGACCTCGACGGTCTTTATTTTTTTATCGCGCTTCGCACTGCGGATATTGAAGAAATTCAGGCGGAGCGCGTTTGTAACGACGCAGACACTCGAAAGGCTCATCGCGGCCGCGCCGAACATCGGGTTCAGCTGCCAGCCGAAGAGCGGGATCCACACGCCCGCGGCCAGCGGGATGCCGATCACGTTGTAGATGAACGCCCAGAACAGGTTCTCGTGGATGTTCCGGAGCGTCGCGCGGCTCAGGCGGATGGCCGCCGGCACATCGGACAGCCGGCTCTTCATCAGGACGACGTCGGCCGCGTCGATCGCAATATCCGTGCCTGCGCCGATCGCCGCGCCGATGTCCGCACGCGTCAGCGCCGGCGCGTCGTTGATGCCGTCGCCGACCATCATGACCTTGCCCTGCGTCTTCAGCTCGCGGATGACGCTCTCCTTGCCCTCGGGCAGCACGCCGGCGATCACCTCGTCGACGCCGGCCTCGCGGCCGATCGCCTTCGCGGTGCGGGCGTTATCGCCCGTCAGCATCACGACGCGGATGCCCATGTTCTGCAGCTCGCGGACCGCCGCCGGGCTGTCCGGCTTGATGACGTCCGCGACCGCGATAATGCCGATCAACCGGCCGGCGCGGCTGAAGAACAGCGGCGTCTTGCCTGCCTCCGCGAGCGTCTCCGCCGCGGTGCGCAGCGCGGCCGGCACCGCGGCCTGCGCGGAAATGAACTTCAGGTTGCCGCCCGCGAGCGCATCGCCGGCAAGCGTCGCCACAAGGCCGTTGCCGGGCTTCGCCTCAAAACCCTCGACCTCGGCGATCTCCATGCTGCGCTCCCCGGCGAGCTGCAGAATCGCACGGGCCAGCGGGTGCTCGCTCTTTTTCTCGAGCGCCGCGGCCGCCGCAAGCAGCTCCGCTTCCGTCACACCCTCGGCGGGCAGGATGTCCGTCACGCGCGGCTCGCCGCTCGTGATCGTGCCTGTTTTGTCGAGCGCCACAATCTGGACCTTGCCGGTCTCCTCGAGCGAAACGGCGGTCTTAAAGAGGATGCCGTTCTTCGCGCCCATGCCGCTGCCGACCATGATCGCGACCGGCGTCGCGAGGCCGAGCGCGCACGGGCAGCTGATGACGAGCACCGAGATGCCGCGCGCCAGCGCGTAGCCGAACGTCTGTCCCGCGAGCATCCAGACGATGATGGCGACGACGGCGATCGCGATGACGATCGGGACGAACACGCCCGAAACCTTGTCGGCCACCTTCGCGATCGGCGCTTTCGTCGCCGCCGCGTCGCTGACCATGCGGATGATCTGCGAAAGCGTCGTGTCCTCGCCGACGCGCGTCGCCTCGCACCGCAGGAAGCCGGACTGGTTCATCGTCGCCGCAGAGACCGCGTCGCCTGCGGCCTTGTCGACCGGGATGCTCTCGCCCGTCAGCGCCGATTCGTTGACCGCGCTCGAGCCCTCAAGCACCACGCCGTCGACCGGGATGTTCTCGCCGGGGCGGACGACGAACACGTCGCCCTTTCGGACCTCGGCGATCGGCACTGTGACCTCGGCGCCGCCGCGCAGCAGCACCGCCGTCTTCGGCGCGAGCTTCATCAGCCCCTTGAGCGCGTCGGTCGTGCGGCCCTTCGAGCGCGCCTCGAGCATCTTGCCGACCGTGATCAGCGTCAGGATCATCGCGGCGGACTCAAAGTAAAATTCGTGCATGTACTGCATGACACCGGCCGTGTCGCCGCGCAGCTGCGCATCCGTCATCGCGAACAGCGCATAGGTGCTGTACACGAACGACGCGCCCGAGCCGAGCGCCACGAGCGTATCCATATTCGGCGCGCCGTGTATCAGCCCCTTGAAGCCGCTGATGAAAAACTTCTGGTTGATCACCATCACGGCGACCGTCAGCAGAAGCTGCGTCAGCCCCATCGCCACGTGATTTTCGGCGAGCGCAGCCGGCAGCGGCCAGCCCCACATCATGTGGCCCATCGAGATGTACATCAAAACGACGAGAAAAACGAGCGATGCGATCAGCCGCCGCTTCAGCGCGGGCGTTTCGCGGTCCTTGAGCGCGTCCTCCGCGTCGGCGGCCGATGCGGAAGCGGTCTTTTCCGCGCCCTTTTTCGAAGCGCCGTACCCGGCGTCCTCAACGGCCTTGACGATCGCCTCCGGCGAAGCCGTTCCCTCGACGCCCATTGAGTTCGTGAGCAGGCTCACCGAGCAGGACGTGACGCCCGGCACTTTCGAAACGGCCTTTTCCACCCGGGTGCTGCACGCCGCGCAGCTCATCCCGGTGACTGTGTATTGTTCCATAGCTGTGTCGATTCTCCTTTCCTGTTAAAGTCCAAGCCCTATATTCTCTTTATCTCCCATATAACTGCCTTTATTCGGGAACCCTCTGCGGACCAAATCCACAAATTTTTCCGAAAAGCCATAGGCCGTCAATTGCCCGATCGGCACAAACTGCACATCATGAATCGGGTTTTCATCCTTTGCGTTGTCCGGCAGCGTGAGCACGCCGCCTTCGCGATCCAGCAAAAAGGTAACGTGTATGGCCGTATACCCCGAATGCTTCATATCGCACACATACAGAAGCTGGTCAACGGCCACATCCAGACCGGTTTCCTCTTTGAATTCGCGTACAACGCCCTGCTCCAGCGTCTCTCCCTGCTCAAGCCGGCCGCCCGGCAGAGACCATGCCCTGTTTTCGCTCAATCTCTGCTGCACGAGAAGAATTTTCCCGTCCTCAATCAGAATGCCTGTGACTCTGATTTGAAAATCATACTGCATTTTGAATCCCCTTTCCGCTGTACCGCCGCTTATTTCATCAGCTTCTGCAGTGTGCAGACCAGCTCGTCGATCGTTTCATCGCGGCCCGCGCGGATGTCGTCCGCCACACAGGTTTTGATGTGGTTGGCGAGCAGCTCCTTCGTAAAGGCGTTGAGCGCCGCATTCGCCGCGGCGACCTGCACGAGGATATCGGGACAGTACGCGCTTTTTTCCACCATGCCGCGGATGCCGCGGATCTGCCCCTCTATGCGGTTCAGCCGGTGGATCAGCTTCTTGTACTCCTCTTCCGAGCGCTGTTTGGTTTTATGACAGCAGGCGTGTTCCATTTCGCACACGCTCCTTTCTTTTCATATACCCTATCCGGGTATTTTCAGTATATACCCCCAATGGGTATTTGTCAATACAAAAGCCAAAAATATTTTTTGGCAGCGCATCTGGAAAATGTAGGAAGCATTTGCAAAGCGGCGCCGGGCAGCGGTGAGCACCTGTGGAAATCCTCCTCAAGCGAAAAGAGCAGCAGGCCGAAAACCTGCTGCTCTTTCCATATTCGTCTATCCGTTTTTCTGTGGGGTCACGCTTCGTAGTCCATTTTCTCCGGCGACCAGTCGGCCAATACCTTGCCCATATCCGTCGCGACGGCCTTTGCGCCCGGCAGGTCGTGCTCGAGATAGTTGCCGCATTCCTCGCGGCGGCTGCCCGGAATCTCCCCCTCGAACGCCTCGATGAACGCGAAGGATTCCTGCACGAGCCGCAGCGCCTCGGCGCGGCTGACGCTGTCGCGCAGCAGGAAGTAGAAGCCGGTGCGGCAGCCCATCGGGCCGACGTAGATGACCGCGTCCGAAAGCGCGCTGTTGCGCGCATACGTCGCGAACAGATGCTCAAACGTGTGCAGCGCGCCGTTCGTGAGGTAGTCGCCCGCATTCGGCGTTTTCATCCGGATGTCGTAGGTGACGACGTCGCCGTCGATTCTCGACACGTACATCCCCTTCTGCAGCTTGTCGTGGTTGACCGTAAAGCTCGCAATCTTCTTCATGGGAAATTCCATCCTTTCTTCCGCTTTTTATTCTCCGTCGGCACCGTGCTCCGTCCACAGCACGATTTCCCCGCGCTGCCGCGTCTGCTTCATGTCGATCAGCCGCTGGTTCGACGACCCGCGAAAGCGCAGCGTGATGTCCTTCAGCGCTTCGACAAACGCGCCGTCGACGAGCACGTCGATCATCGAGAGGAACGCGTCCGTCACCTCGCAGCGGTTGCGGCCGCCGTCCTTTTGCAGGTCCGTTTCCAGCGTGGAGCCGGTGTAGCACCAGACGTCCTTTTCTGGATACGCCGCGCGCACACGGCGCAGGAACGGCACGAGCGCGCGCTGGTTTTCGCACTCCATCGGCTCGCCGCCGAGCAACGACAGGCCGTTGATGTAGCCCGGCGCGAGCGCGTCGAGGATCTCCTGCTCCGTCTCCGCCGTAAACGGCTTTCCGTATGTAAAGCTCCAGGTTTCCGCGTTGAAGCAGTTTTTGCAGTGCCGCGTACAGCCCGAGACGAACAGCGAAACGCGCACGCCGACGCCGTTCGCAATGTCCGTTTTCTTGATTTCTCCGTAATACATGGCGCCTCCGCTTACAGGTGCAGCACGCGCTCTTTGATTTCCGCAGTGCGGCCCTGGTTCCAGAACTGCGTGCCGATGTAGCCGCAGGTGCGGCGCGCGACGTTCATCGTGTCCTGGTCGCGGTTGCCGCAGTTCGGGCACTCCCAGACGAGCTTGCCGTCGTCCTCGACGATCTGGATCTCGCCGTCGTAGCCGCAGACCTGGCAGTAGTCGCTCTTTGTGTTCAGCTCCGCGTACATGATGTTATCGTAGATGTAGCGGATGATCTGCAGCACGGCCTCGAGGTTCTGCTGCATGTTCGGCACCTCGACGTAGCTGATCGCGCCGCCGGTCGAGAGCGCCTGGAACTGCGCCTCAAACGCGAGCTTCGAGAACGCGTCGATCTCCTCCGTGACGTGCACGTGGTAGCTGTTCGTGATGTACGGCTTTCGGTGACACCGGGGATGATGCCGAAGCGCTTCTGCAGGCACTTCGCGAACTTGTACGTCGTGCTCTCAAGCGGCGTGCCGTAGATGCCGAAGCCGATCGTCGTCTCCGCCTTCCAGCGCTCGCAGGCCGTGTTCATGTACTGCATCACCGAGAGCGCAAACGGCGTCGCGCTCGGGTCGGTGTGCGATTTGCCGGTCATGTAGCGGACGCACTCGCACAGGCCCGCGTAGCCGAGCGAGATCGTCGAATAGCCGCCGTACAGCAGCTTGTCGATCGGCTCGCCCTTCTTGAGGCGGGCGATCGCGCCGTACTGCCAGAGGATCGGCGCCGCGTCGGACAGCGTGCCCTTCAGGCGGTTGTGGCGGCACATCAGCGCGCGGTAGCACAGGTCGAGCCGCTCGTCGAAGATCTTCCAGAATTTATCCATATCGCCGCCGGAGCTCAGCGCGACGTCGACGAGGTTCAGCGTGACGACGCCCTGGTTGAAGCGGCCGTAGAACTTGTAGTTGCCGTTTTCGTCCTTCCACGGGCTGAGCGCGCTGCGGCAGCCCATGACCGGGAAGCAGTTGCCCTCCTTGAGCTCCTTCATCTTCTTTTCGGAGATGTAGTCGGGCACCATGCGCTTTGCGGTGCACTTCGCCGCAAGCTCGGTCAGGTAGTAGTATTCGGTGCCGGGGGCGATGTTGTCCTCCTGCAGCACATAAATCAGCTTCGGGAACGCCGGCGTGACCCACACGCCCTTTTCGTTCTTCACGCCCTCGTAGCGCTGGAGCAGGACCTCCTCGATGATCATCGCGAGGTCGCGCTTTTCCTGCTCGTTCTTCGCCTCGTTCAGATACATGAACACCGTGATGAACGGCGCCTGGCCGTTCGTCGTCATCAGCGTGACGACCTGATACTGGATCGTCTGCACGCCGCGCTCGACCTCCGCGCGCAGGCGGCGCTCGACGATCCGCGCGATCTTCTCCTCCGAAGCCGTGGTGCCGAGCTCCTGCAGCTCCGTGAGCACCTCGCCGCGGATCTTCTCGCGCGAGACCTGCACGAACGGCGCGAGGTGCGCGAGGCTGATGCTCTGGCCGCCGTACTGGTTGCTCGCGACCTGCGCGACGATCTGCGTCGCGATGTTGCAGGCCGTGGAAAAGCTGTGCGGCTTTTCGATCAGCGTGCCGGTGATGACCGTGCCGTTCTGCAGCATGTCCTCGAGATTGACGAGGTCGCAGTTGTGCATGTGCTGCGCGAAGTAATCGCTGTCGTGGAAATGGATGATGCCCTGCTCGTGCGCCTCGACGATCTCCTGCGGCAGCAGGATGCGGCGCGTGATGTCCTTCGAGACCTCGCCGGCCATGTAATCGCGCTGGACGCTGTTGACCGTCGGGTTTTTATTCGCGTTTTCCTGCTTGGCCTCCTCGTTGTTGCACTCGATCAGGCTGAGGATCTGGTTGTCGGTCGTGTTGGCGCGGCGCGCAAGCGAGCGCGTGTAGCGGTAACGGATGTAACGCTTCGCGACCTCGAACGCGTCCTGCCCCATGATCTGGTTCTCCACCATATCCTGAATTTCCTCGACGGACGGCGCGCGGCCCATCGCCTCGCACTTTCCCTCCACCTCGGCCGCAATGGCGCGGATCTGGTCCCCCGTCAGCTCCCGGCTCTGCTCGTCCGCGTTGTTCGCCTTCGTGACGGCGGCGATGATCTTCGTGATGTCGAACGCGACCTCCGAGCCGTTTCTCTTGATGATTTTCATGCGTTTCCCCTCCTGCTTTCCGTATTCTTTCAGAAATTTTATCCCTCTTGCATAATTATGCGATTACACAATATCTTGTGTATTTTGCGGCTGATCTTCGCCGCGAACATCTACCAGTATACACTATGGCCTGCCGCTTGTCGAGTCCTTTTTGAAAATATTTTAAAAAACGCAGAAACGCCCCGCCGGCAGGCTGAGCCTGCCGCGGGGCGCGCGTATGTGAGCAGGGCCGGATTTCCCGGCCGGGCAGCGCATTTTCCGGGCCTTCCTCTGCCGCCGTCGCGCCGACAGGCCTCGGCGCCCGGGAGCTGCGCCGCAATCCGTATATACTTTGTTCTGCTTTTATTATATGCGGCGCGGCGGGTCCATGCAACGCAGAAAGCGGCAAATCCATGTAAGATATGCGTAAAGGCGCGTCCGGTTTATTCCGCGGGCTCCTTGAGCGTTTTGACGCCAAAGACAAAGTAGAAGATGTGGAACAGCCAGACGGCGGCCAGAACGATGCGGCCAACCGGCACCTGGTGCATCATGACAAAGCCGAACGTCATCAGCACGGTGACCGTGATCATGATGCGGACCTTCGTCCTTTTCGTCATGCCTTTGCCCTTGACGTAGCTTTCGAGATTGTTCTTATACAGCTTCGTGTTTATAAACCAGCTGTGCAGCCGCTCCGAGCTGCGCGCAAAGGAATACGCCGCAAGCAGCAGAAACGGGAATGCCGGCAGCAGCGGGACCACCGCGCCGACGGCGCCGAGCCCGAGGCCGATGCAGCCGAGAACGATAAACAGAATCTTTTTAGCCTTCATGCTGTTCCTCCAATCGCTTCTTCTCTCTTTTGGTTTCGATCATGTGCCGCACGGCGGCGACGGGGTGGCGAAAGAGCATCCGCGGCCCCGAAAACCGCATGACCGCGCGGATCTGCGCGCGCATCTGCGGCTTGTAGCAGTGCACCCGGCAGTTGGAGCAAAACGTCTTCGTCTCCATAAACGGGCATTTGTCGCTGCGCTGCCGCGCGTAGTCGGCCAGCGCGGCGCACGCCGGGCAGAGCCCGTCTTTCGTGCGGTGGTTCTTCTTGCAGTACAGCGCGATCATCTGCGAGACCATCCGCTTCTCGCGCTCGCGCTTATCCGCCGCGGCCCGCGCCATCAGCTCATCCTCCCGTGTTCGACCGAATAGACCGTGTCGGCGATCCGCATCGTGGACTGCCGGTGCGAGACGAGCACCACCGTCTTTCCTCCGCGCTCCTCGCGCAGGGCGCGCAGAATCACGGCCTCGTTCAGGCTGTCGAGATTGCTCGTCGGCTCGTCGAGCAGCAGGAACGGCGCGTCGTGCAGGAACGCGCGGGCCAGGCCGAGCCGCTGCCGCTCGCCGCCCGAAAGCGTGTCGCCGAGCTCGCCCACTGGCGTGTCGTAGCCCTTCGGCAGGCGCTGGATGAAATCGTGCACGGAGGCCTTGCGGCAGGCCGCCTCGATCTCGGCGTCGGTCGCGTCCAGCTTTGCGATGCGCAGGTTGTTGCGGATGCTGTCGTGGAACAGGTGCGTCTCCTGTGTGACGAAGCTCTCGAGCGCGCGCAGGTTGTCGGTGTTGATCTCAGAAACCTCTGTGCCGGACAGCCGGACGCTGCCCTGCTGCACGTCCCAGAAACGCATGAAGAGTTTGAGCAGCGTCGATTTTCCGCTGCCGCTGCGGCCCACGATGCCGACCACCGCGTGCTCCGGCACCGAGACCGAAACGTCGGAGAGGATCGTCTCCGCGCCGTAGGCGAACGTCACGTGCTCGGCCGCGGCGCCGGAAAAGCCGATCTCCGGGCGGCCCGCGACCGCCTCGACGGCCGGCTCCTCCTCGAGGATGTCCAGCACGCGGTTGCCCGCCGCAAACGTGTTTTGCAGCGTGCTGCCCAGGTTGGCGAGCGCGATGACCGGGCCGAAGGAGCTCATCAGCGCCAGCGTCGGGATCAGGACGCCGTCGAAGCCGACGCTGCCGCGCCGGTACAGCGCGGCGGAGGCGAACAGCATCGCCAGGTCGAACAGCAGGATGATGGTGTTCGTCACCGCCGCGTTCCGGCCCGCCGTGCGCTTCATGCGCGCCTCATCAGCGGAGAGCGCGTCGGTCCGCGCGTTCATCTGCTGCAGGCGTTCCCTGCCCCGGCCGTACTGGAGCGTTTCGGAGAGCCCGCGCAGGCTGTCGAGCACGAAGCTGCTGAGCGCACCGGCGCCGGCGCGGAATTTCATCCCGTCGTCGCCGCTCACCTTCGAAACGAAGAGCGGCACGAGCACGCCGACCGTGACATAGGCCGCAAGCGCCAGCAGGCCGAGCGCCGGGTGGAAGCTGCCGATGAAAACGCACAGCACCGCCGAAAACAGCAGCGCAATGGCCGCCGGCGAGATCGTGTGCGCGTAAAAGACCTCCAGAAGCTCGATGTCCGAGGTGATGACCGCGATCAGGTCCCCCTTGTCGCGCCCCTCGAGCTTTGCCGGGCAGAGCCGGCGCAGCGCGCGGAACACCTTGTCCCGGATCAGCGCGAGCAGCTTGAACGCAATGAAGTGGTTGCACGCCTGCTCCGCATAGCGCAGGACGCCGCGCAGCAGCGCGAAAACGACGGCGCAGGCGAAGACCGCCGCGAGCGTCAGCGGCACTTCGAGGCCCAGAATTTCCAGCACGGCATAGCCGCCGAGCACCGTGATCGACGCCGCGCACAGGTGGCCGGCCAGCCCCATCAAAATCGCGAGCACCATGAAGCCGGCGAGCGGCTTCACAAGGCCGACGAGCTTCAGCATCACCTGCATTCCGCTTCTTCGCTTCACCTCACACCGCCTCCTTTCCGTAATGTTCAAGACTCTGCTGGGCCGTCCACAGCTTTGCGTACAGTCCGCCGTTGTGCAAAAGCGCTTCGTGGCTGCCGCTCTCCGCGACCGCGCCGCTTTCGAGCACGTAGATGCGGTCCGCGTCGGCCACGTTGACGAGCCGGTGGGAAATCAGGATCACCGTCTTCGTCTCCGCCAGCTTGTGGATCTCCCGCATGATGTCGTTTTCACTCTCCACGTCGATGTTGGAGGTTGCCTCGTCGAAGATGTAGACCGGGCTGTCGTGCAGCAGCGCCCGCGCGAGCGCGAGCCGCTGGCACTGCCCGCCCGAAAGGTTCGCGGCCTTTTCGAGGAGCTGCGTCTCCAGCCCGTCCTCGCTGCGCAGGAAATCCGCCAGATTGACGCGCTCCAGCACCGCCCAGAGCGCGTCGTCGTCCGCGCCGGGCGCGCCCATCAGAAGGTTTTCGCGCACCGTGCCCTTGAAGAGGTAGCTCTGGTGGCTGACATAGGTCAGCTTCTCCATCAGGCTGTCCTCCGCGATGCGGCCCAGCTCGACGCCGCCGACCGTGACCGAGCCGCCGTACGCGCGGCTGCGCCCCATCAGGATCGACGCCACGGTCGACTTGCCGCAGCCGCTCTCGCCGACCAGCGCCGTAAAGCTGCCCTGCGGGAACGCGAGGTCTATGCCGTGCAGGATCTCGCGCTCCGCCGCATAGGCAAAGCGCAGGCCGCTGCACACGATCGAGCAGTCCGCCGGGCAGGGCTCGGTCTTCTCCGCGCCCTCGGGCAGGTCCAGCAGGCGGAAGATCTTGTCGCTCGCCGCCATGCCGTTCATCGCGATGTGGAAGAAGCTGCCGAGCTGCCGCATCGGGATGAAAAAGTCCGCCGAAAGCAAAATGATCAGCAGACAGCCCGCGAGCGAGACGTGCCCGCCCGCGTACTGCGTCACGGCCATGATCATGCCGAGCGCCGCGCCGCCGTAGGCGATCAGGTCCATGATCGTGATCGAGTTGAGCTGCATCGTCAGCACCTTCATCGTGATCCTGCGGAACTTCTCGGCCTCCACGTTCATCTCGTCGTTCTTGAAGCCGTCCGCCTCGTAGATCTTCAGCGTCGTCAGCCCCTGCAGGTTTTCGAGGAAGGTGTCGCCCAGCGCGGTGTACTGCCCCCAGTACTTCGCGAGCAGCTTTTTCGCCCAGGTCTGCACGGCGGCGATCGCGATCGGGATCAGCGGCACGCACACGAGCAGCACGACCGCGGCCGGCACATTGACGAAGCAGAGGAACACGAACAGCGTGAGCGGCGCCAGCATCGCGTAAAAGAACTGCGGCAGATACGCGCCGAAATACGTCTCGAGCTGGTCGACGCCCTCCACGGCCACCTGCACGATCTCGGAGGTTCGGACCTGCTCCCTGTAGGCGGCGCCGAGGCGCAGCAGCTTTTCATAGATCTGCGCGCGCAGCGTCTTCTTGACCGCCTTGGAGGAAAGGTACCCCATGCGGGCGGCGCCCGTCGTACATGCGAAGCGGACCGCCACCGCGGCCACGGCCGCAAGCGCCGTCCTGAGGAAGTACCGGCCGTCCGCCCGGCCCGCAAAAAGCCCGGCCAGAAGCATCGTGACCGAAGCCATCATGCCGATATTCGCAAGCAAAGAAAGCCACTGCAGCAGGACGTTCCCCGCTATGTATTTTCTGCTCTCGCCGACCGTTCCGATCAGCCGCCTGTTGATCATCATAAAAGAAACCGCCTTTTCCGTATATTTCCGCTTCCCGCAAACCGCAGCCGAAAGGGAGGCTGCTCTGCGTCAAAAGTTAGTTTATTCTAACTTACAAGGCAACAAACAGCCACCGCCTGATTAGCGATGGCTAACTTTGTTTTCTATAGTGTACCACAGCCCGCGCGCACTGTCAATGACCGGACGGCAAACTTTTTCCGCCCGGCGGGAAACCGGATGGCGGCGCAGCACGGACACACATGCAAACCCGCGGGGAGCCCGGGCCGCTTTCCTCCGCAAAAGACCGCACAGACCGGAAAACGCAGCCGAAACACAGAGGCCGTCCCTTATTTTCTCTTTCTCCATTTCAGCAGCAGCGCCGAGTTGATGATCACAAGCACGGAGCCTGCGTTGTGGACCAGCGCGCCGACGACGGGGTTCAGAATGCCCGTGATCGCGAGGACGATGGCCAGAAAGTTCAGCCCCATCGAGAACGACAGGTTCAGTTTGATCGTCGTCATCATCCGCTTGGAGAGCGCGATCAAATGCGGCAGCTCCTTGACCTCATCGTCGACGAGCGCGATGTCCGCCGCATCCACGGCGATGTCGCTGCCGACGCCGCCCATCGCGATGCCCACCATCGCCTTTTTGAGCGCCGGCGCGTCGTTGATGCCGTCGCCGATCATGCAGACCGGCTCGCCGCCGTTCTGGTATCCGTCGATATAGCGCAGCTTGTCTTCGGGCAGGCAGTTGGCGTGCACCTCGCGGATGTGAAGCTGCGACGCGATGCTGCGCGCCGCGTTCTCGTGGTCGCCCGTCAGCAGGACCGGCTCCACGCCGGTGCGCTGCAGCGCCTCGATCGTCGCGGCGCTCTCCGCACGGAGCGTATCCGCCAGCGCAATGTAGCCCGCAAGACAGCCGTCCGCCGCAATAAAAATCACGGTGCAGCCCTGCTGCCTGTACTGCGCAGCCTCCGCCTCGCAGGATACGGCAATCCCGTTTTCGGCGAGCAACTCCGCATTGCCGGCCAGCACGCGCTTTCCGGAGACCGTGGCCTCCACGCCGCGGCCCGGCACCATTTTGAAGTCCGCCGCGCCTGCCGGCTGCCCCGCACTGCTCTGCCGGAAGCTGCGCACGACCGCCTTGCCGAGCGGGTGCTCCGAAAGCTGCTCGGCCGCGGCCGCCAGCGCATAGACTTCGCTTTCCCTGTACGCGTCGGACGCGCGCCGCACCGCGACCACCTGCGGCGTGCCGTACGTCAGCGTGCCGGTTTTGTCAAAGGCGACCTTTCTGACCTTCGCAAGGCGCTCCAGCGCATCGCCGGCGCGCACCAGAAAGCCGTGCTTCGTGGCGTTCCCGATCGCCGCCATGATCGCCGTCGGCGTCGCGAGCACCAGCGCGCAGGGGCAGAACACGACGAGGATCGTGACGGCGCGGATGATCTCGCCGCTGATCGCCCAGGTCAGCGCGGCGGCGGTCAGGGCGATCACGACGATCCACGTTGCCCAGCGGTCCGCAAGGCCGACGATCTTCGCCTTTCCGGCGTCCGCCGACTGGACGAGCTGGATCATGCGCTGGATCGAGCTGTCCTCGCCGACGCGCGTGGCCTCCATTTCAAACGCGCCGAACTGGTTGACCGTGCCGCTGAAAACCGGGTCGCCCGCGGCCTTGTCCACCGGCAGCGATTCACCCGTCATCACCGCCTGGTTGATCGAGGTCTGCCCCGAAAGAATCACGCCGTCCACCGGGACGCTCTCGCCGGGCAGCACGCGCAGGCGGTCGCCGATCTTTACATGCTCGGCCGGCACGATCGTCTCGCCGCCATCCGTCAGAAGCCGCGCGGTCTGCGGCGTCAGGTGGACGAGCTTCTCGATGCCGGCCCGCGCCTTCGCGACGGTCAGGTCCTCGAGCAGCGCGCCGATCTGCATGATGAACGCGACCTCGCCTGCGGCGAAATCCTCGCCGATGCAGACCGAGGCGATCAGCGCGAGCGAAACGAGCACGTCGGCCTTGATGTCGAACGCCGTCACAAGGCCGATCACCGCCTCGAGAATAATTGGGACGCCGCACAGGATGATCGCCACCCAGGCGATGTCGAACGGAAAGGGTTGCATCTGCAAAAGGCTCAGCACCAGCGCCGCGCCGGAGACACAGAGAAACGCAATGTCGCGCTTCGTGCCGCCCAGCCCGAGCAGCCATTCCAGCTTTTCAATCAGAGTTTTCATGTTGCCCTCCTTTATACCCTATGGGGTATGGGTATATTATACCCATAGAGGTATACGCTGTCAAGGGAACGCACAAAAAAAGCGGGCCATAACGGCCCGCCAGCATTGTTTCGGCGATGGATTCCGGCGCTGCGCGCCGCGAGAGCGCACGGCAGCCGGAACTTTTTCCTGTGCGAAAACCCGGCTTACGCCTGCGGCGTTTCCGTCATTTCCCGCACCTTTCTGTTGTAGTTGATGATGCAGATGCCGAAGATGATCTGCGCGCCGGCCGTGCAGATGCCGCTGAGCATCGCAAGCCAGCCCCGGAACACGAACGTGCCGTACAGGTCGATCAGCGTGTATCCGGCCATGATGAAGCCGAGCACCGCCACAAACATGGAGGCCTTCTTCTGGAAGACGCCGGTCTCCACCGCATGCTTTGCCGCATTCAGCGAGCCGATCACCTTGGCGCTGTAAACGATCAGGAGTGCGATCACCGCGAGAAGCGCCAGCAGGATGACGGCCAGCATCCCCATCACCGCGCCGACGGCATCTCCCGCATAGCTTCCGCTGACCGAAGCCGCGGCGACCAGCACGATCACCAGCAGGATGACGAGCAGCAGCGCAAGCAGCGCGTAGCCGACGATGCCCAGAATCTGCAGCACCTTGAGGATCGAGAAGCCCGAGGTCTTCAGATACGGGTCGCTGTGGTTCTTGCCGGACGCAAAGGTGATCCAGAGCGCAGCGACGCTGAGCGCCGAAAGGATCAGCCCCGGCAGCATCATGAGGAAGTTCGAGAGCATCGAACCGCGCTGCAGCATAAAGAGCTGGTACTGCAGGTCGTCAAGCTCCAGCGCGTAGTAAGCCTCCTGCGGCAGCATGCTGAAAATCCATGTGTAATCGGTCGGGAGGAACGCCGAGATGATGCTGAGCAGGAAGCCCAGCGACACAAAAATCGTGCCGATCAGAAACAGCGGCGAAGAAGCGAGCGCCTTCAGCGCCTTGTGCACCGATGTCAGCGGCCGGGCCTGCGGCTGTGCAGGCGCATACGGCGTCACCGGCGGCCGCACGTACGGGTTCTGCACATACGGCGCAGCCTGCGGCGGATACGGATTCTGCTGCGGACGCTGCGGATATGTATAGGGCTGCGCCGGGGGCGCTGCCTGAGCCGGTGCGGTCTGCACCGGCGGCACGGGCGCGGGCTTCTCCGCGGGCGCCGGGGCCGCGGCGGGCGCTGCCGGGGGCGCCGTCTGGACCGGCGCGGATTGTACCGGCGGCACGGGCGCGGGCTTCTCCGCAGGCGCCGGAGCCGCAGCGGGCGCTGCCGGGGGCGCCGTCTGGACCGGCGCAGTCTGTACGGGCGACACGGGCGCGGGCTTCTCCGCAGGCACCGGAGCCACAGCGGGCGCTGCCGGGGGTGTCGTCTGGACCGGCGCAGTCTGTACGGGCTGCGCCGCCGGTGCCGGTGCGGCAGGCTGCGCTTCCGGCGCAGCCGCCGCGGGCGTCTGCCCCGGCTGCAGGCCGCCGCAGACGCAGGGCGAGCCGTCCTCCGGAAGCTGTCTTCCACAATGGATACAATACATAGGACTTCCTTCCTTTCTGATTCCCTCTATCCTGAGCGGATTGCTCCGCTTATTCCCCAATCAGTGGTACACGGCGACGATTTCGAGATTCTCGTCGAGCACGACCAGGTCGGCCCGCTTGCCGACGGCAATGCTGCCGATCTCCTCGTCCATGCCGATCTCCTTGGCCGGCGTCAGCGTCATCGCGCGCACAGCCTCCTCCAGCGGGATGCCCCACGAGACAAGGTTCTTCAGCTCGTCGTGCAGATTCGTGACCGAGCCGGCGATCGTGCCGTCCTCGAGCGTCGCCCTGCCGTCCTTCACGGTGACAAGGTTCACGCCGAGCATGCCCTGCCCGTCCGGCATGCCGGAAAGGCGCATCGCGTCGCTGACGACGCAGATGCGGCCGGGCATCTGCCGGAACGCCGTGCGCACGACGGCCGGATGGATGTGGATGCCGTCGCAGATCAGCTCGCCGCAGACGGTATCGGTGTCGAACACGGCGCCCACAACGCCCGGCGCGCGGTGCGTCATGCCGGACATCGCGTTGAAAAGGTGCGTCGCGTGCGTTGCGCCGCGGCGGAACGCCGCCTTCGCGCCGTCGTAATCGGTGGCGGTGTGCGCGACCGAAACCGTGCACAGCTTGGACGCCTTCTCGATAAAGTCGCCGCGCACGTCGCACTCCGGCGCAATATCGACGAGCCGGATGATGCCGCCGCAGCCGTCGTAGAACGCCTTGAACACGTCGAAATCCGGCGCCTGGATGAATTCGTCGCCCTGCGCGCCCTTTTTGGCGGGCGAGATGAACGGCCCCTCCATATTGACGCCGACGATCCGCGCCCCCTCCTTGTCCGCCATGCAGCTGCGGACGGTCTCGAGCGACTTTGCGATCTCTTCATTCGAGACGGTCATCGTCGTCGGGCAGAAGGCGGTGACGCCCTTTGTCAGCAGGAATTTCGCCATTTCGCGCAGCCCGTCCGCATCGGCGTCGCAGGTATCGGCGCCGGCGCCGCCGTGGACATGGATATCGACAAAGCCGGGCACGATCGTGTAGCCCGCGCAGTCGACGACGAGATCCTGCTCCGTATAGGAGAGCGTATCCGCAAGGCGGACGATCCGCTCGTCGTTGATCTCGATATCGGCTTTCCGCAGACGGAAATCGCCGTCCAGAATTTGTGCGTTGATAAAAATCATCTGAATCACCAATCCTTGTCTTTTGAAGTCCGGGCCGAAGCCGGTCCGCGGAACGGCCGCAGCTCTATCGTTTCAGGCGCACACCGCCTGTTCAGAGCATATCGAGCAGCACCAGCAGCGTCACGCCCGGCACGCCGAGCGCCGCGGCTGCCAGCAGGCTCAGCCGGTTCACCGGCATGGCGACGCCGGTGTACGGCTCGAGCAGGTACAGCGCCGCAAGCGCGCCGAGGCCGAGCAGCGCCGAGCCGAGCAGCGTTTTCAAAAACCGCATAGAAACTTCCCCTTTGCCTTTTTTAGAGAACCGAAGCCTCCGGCTTCCCTAAACTATATGCGGGCAAAGGCGGATTTATCGCATCAGGCCTGCGCTTCCTTTTCGAGGTCCGGCAAAAAGTCGACCTTGCCGGTCGCGACGTACGCCGAGGCCACGATGATCGGCAGCTCCGTGCCGATCGTCAGCTCGCGCTTCGCGCTGCGGTGCGTGATGAGGCCGTCGAAGACGAACTCCTCGCCGGTGAAGCTGTCGAGCGAGACGAAGCCCTCGACGCTGTTCTCGAGCCGGACGAAAATGCCGCGCTGCGTCACGCCGCTGACGACGCCGTCGAAGTGCTCGCCGATGTGCTGGCTCATGTATTCGGCCATGTAGCAGTCCTCGGCGTCGCGCTCCGCCATCAGCGCGCGGATCTCATTCTGCGAGGATTCCCGCGCGGAGGTCTCCGCAAACGCGCTGTAGCGGCGGCGGATCTCCTCCACCGGCATCCCGCCGACAAACGCGGAAAGAATGCGGTGAATCGAGGTGTCCGGGTAACGGCGGATCGGCGAGGTGAAGTGGCTGTAGTCCGCGAGCGCCAGGCCGAAGTGGCCGGTCTCCTCGGTCGCGTAGCGCGCCTTCTCCATCGTGCGCAGCAGCCGCTGGGAGACGAGCTGCTCGGTCGGCAGGCCGCGCACGCGGTCGAGGATCGCGGCGAAGTCCTGCGTCTCCGGCTTCGGCTTTTCGATCTCGCGGCACGGGACGCCGACGAGCTTCAGGAGCTTGATCAGCTCCTCGACGCGCTTCGGGTCCGGCGTGCCGTGCACGCGGTACAAAAACGGCAGCTTGTGGTCGAGCGAGAATTTCGCCGCCGCGATGTTCGCCGTGATCATCATCTGCTCGATGAGCTGTTCGGCTTCGCCCGAAACGCGCGGCATAATGTCGATACACACGCCGTTTTCATCGAGCACGAAGCGCGATTCGCCGCTGTCGAAATCCATCGTGCCGCGCGCCGAGGAGTTCGCCTTCAGAATGTCCGCAAGCGCCTTCGCCGCCCGCAGGGATTCCATGACCGGCGCATATTTTTCGAGAATCTCCGGCGTCGCCGTGCCGTCGAGGATCGTGTTGACCTCTTTGTACACGCCGCGCACCTTCGAGTTGATAATCGTCTTTTTGAAATCGTAGCCCGTGATTCTTCCGTCGCTGTCGAGCTGTACGAGCGCCGAAAACGCGAGCTTGTCGGTGCCCGCGTTCAGCGAGCACGCGCCGTTCGAGAGCACCTCGGGCAGCATCGGGATCACGCGGTCGGCAAAGTAGACCGACGTGCCGCGCACGAGCGCCTCGCGGTCGACCGGGGTATCCTCCCGGACATAGTGGGAAACGTCCGCGATATGGACGCCGAGCGCGTAGCCGTCCGCCGTGCGCGTGACGGAGATCGCGTCGTCAAGGTCCTTCGCGTCGGCGCTGTCGATCGTGAAGATCGCCTCGCCGCGCAGGTCGAGACGCTTTTCATATTCCTCCGCGGGGATCGGCGCATTGCCGACGTTCTCGGCGTGCTGCAGCGCCTCCGTGGGGAACTTCGTCGGAATGCCGTACCGCTCGATGATCGCATCCGCGCAGACGCGCGCGCTGCGGCCCGGGCCGAACACCTTCTGCACGGCGGCGCGCGTCCAGTCGCCGCGGTAGTCCTGCTCGAGCGAGACGAGCACCTTGTCGCCGTCCTTCGCGCCGTTCAGGTCGCGCTGCTGGAGCCTCAGATTGTAGCGGATCGCGTTGTCGGGGATCACCTCGATGCCCTCCGGCGTCACCGAAACGGTGCCGGTCGTCTCCGCCTTCTTGTGCTCCACGATGCTGCGCACGCGCCCCGCGGGGCCGCGCTCCTCCTTGCGGATGTCGCCGACGATGATCGTGTCGCCGACCAGCGCCCCCTTGAGCGCGCTGCCGTGGATGAAAATGTCCTCGCCGCCGTCGATCGGGCGCGCAAAGCCGAAGCTCTTCGAAAGCGAAACGAGCGTCGCCGTCACGTCGTCCTCGACCGGGATCAGCTTGACGTTGTGCTGGCGGTCCATCAAAATCAGCCGTTTGTCCTTCAGGCTGTGGAGCGCGTCGTAAAACGCAGTCTCGTTGGAGATGCCCGACTTGCGCAGCAGCCGCCGCGCGCCCCAGTCGTGTATCTCTTCGGCGCGCAGCGTCGCGAGGATCTTCTCCTCGACGCTGCTCATCACCGCGTCGCTCTTGTTTTCAAAACGGTTTCTTCTCTGAAAGCCCTGTTTTCTTCCGTCATTTCCCCTGTACTGTTTTGTCATCATTTTATCCCATCCAATTCCAAACATTCTGTGTCCTTTTATTCTGCCACAGAAAGGCGCCGAGTGCGCAAAATCTCTTTTAAATTTCTGTAAGTTTCAAAACTGTGCGTCCAAAAGCCGCCTGCGTGCATCCCGGGCCTGCCGGGCGGCGCGGCGGCCGCGCGCGTCAGAGCCCCTGCACGACCGCGCGGTAAATGTCGCCGCGCTCGGCAAAGCTCTTGTACATGTCGAAGCCGGTCGCCGCCGGGCAGAGCGACACCACGTCGCCGGGCACCGCGCGGCTTTTCGCCAGCGCGACGGCCTCCTCCATCGTGTGGGCGTGCAGGATCTCCGGCGCGCCCGCGCGGTAGTTCGCGGCGCCGCGCACCGCCGCTTCGATCTTCCCGGCCGCCGCAGGCTTGAAGCCCGGGAGCGGCTTTTCGGGCGAGAGCAGCACGAGCGTCTTGACCTTGTCGCAGATCACACCGCCGAGCTCATCGAACGGCACCTTCTTGTCCGCGCCGCCCGCGATCATCACGATCTTGAAGTCATAGAGCGACAGCGTGCCGATCATCGCGCGCGACGGGCTCGTCGCGATCGAATCGTTGTACCAGCGGACGCCGTCGAGCGTGCGGACGAGCTCCATGCGGTGCTCGACGCCGCCGAACGTCCCCGCAACCGAGACGATCGTCTCCGCCGGCACGTCGCCCCACACAGCCGAAATCGCCGCGAGGTAGTTCTCGACGTTGTGCTTGCCGGGGATCAGAATATCCGATTCGCGCAGGACAAACGTGTCGCCGAAAAAGATCTCGCCGCTTTCGCTGCACCACGCGCCGTTCGTCCGCGCGCGGCGGGAGAAGAGCAGCGTTTCGCCGCGCGTTTCCGGCGCGCAGGCCGCGGTCAGCGCGTTGTCCGCGTTGAGCACCGTGCGCCCGAACGCATTCTGGTGCAGGAAGATGTTCTTCTTCGCGCTCACGTACTCGTCCATGTCCTTGTGGACGTCGAGGTGATTCGGCGAAAGGTTCGTGATGACCGCGACGTCCGGGCTGCGGCGCATCGAAATGAGCTGGAAGCTCGAAAGCTCGACGACCGCGACGTCCTCCGGCGCGATCTCCTCGATCTCCGGCAGCAGCGGGCGGCCGATGTTGCCGCCGAGGTGGACGGTCTTCCCCGCCGCCTTCAGCATCTCCGCGATGATCGAGGTCGTCGTCGTCTTGCCGTCGCTGCCCGTCACGGCGTAAATTTTGCACGGGCAGAGGTCGAAGAACACCTCCATCTCGCTCGTCACCGCCACGCCGCGGGACTTCGCCGCCTGCAGCTCCGGCAGCAGGTACGGCACGCCGGGCGTGCGGAACAGCATATCCTCGTCGATGTTCTCGAGGTAGCCCGCGCCGCAAATCAGTCTGGCGCCGAGCTGCTTTAAATGCGCGCCGTCCTCGCCGAGCGCCTCGGCCTCGCGCTTGTCGCGCACGGTGACCGCCGCGCCGCAGGCAATGAACTTCTCGATCAGCGGCAGATTCGTCCGGCCGACGCCGATGAACGAAACGCGCTTTCCCTTCAGCGCGCTGTAAAACTCGCTTGCTGTCATTCTGATGATCCTTTCTGTATCGGCTTAATGGAGGAAGGTCCTGTAATCCTCAAGGTTCCTGCGCAGCAGGTCCGGCGTCTGCAGGCCGTAGGGACAGCGCTTCATGCACTGGCCGCAGTGCAGGCAGTCCTCGATCTTTTCCATCTTCTCCTGCCACGCGGGGGTGAGCCAGTTTGCGGCCGGCGACCGGCGCAGCAGCAGCGACATGCGCGCGCACTGGTTGATCTCGATGCCCGCCGGGCACGGCATGCAGTAGCCGCAGCCGCGGCAGAAATCGCCGGCGAGCGAGACGCGCTCCTGCTCGATGAACGCGGCGAGCGCATCCGTCATCTGCGGCGGGTTGTCGTTGTAGGCGAGGAATTCGTCGAGCTCGCTTTCGCGCTGGATGCCCCAGATCGGCAGCGTGTTCGGGAACTGCGCGAGGTAGGCGTAGGCCGCGTCGCTGCGCGTGATGAGGCCGCCCGAAAGCGCCTTCATGCAGATGAAGCCGACGTTCTTTTCGGCGCAGCGCTTCACGAGCGCCTCGTCCTTTTCGCTCGCCAGATAGCTGAACGGGAACTGCAGCGTCTCGTACAGGCCGGAATCCACCGCCTCCTCGGCGACCGCCAGCCGGTGGTTCGTGATGCCGATGTGGCGGATCTTCCCCTGCGCCTTCGCCTCGAGCATCGCCTCATACAGGCCGGTGCCGTCGCCGGGCTTCGGGCAGAACGCCGGGTTGTGGAACTGATAAATATCGATGTAGTCGGTCTTCAGCAGCGAAAGGCTCGTCTCGAGGTCCTTCCAGAAGCCCTCCACCGTCGTCGACGGCGTTTTGGTCGCGATATAGATCTGGTCGCGCACGTCGGAGAGCGCGAGACCGATTTTCATTTCACTGTCCGAATAGCTCCGGGCCGTGTCGAAAAACCGGATGCCGTTTTCAAACGCCTTGCGCAGCAGGCGCCCCGCCTCCTCGACGGAGACGCGCTGCACCGGCAGCGCGCCGAAGCCGTTGCGGTTGACTGTGATGCCCGTGCTGCCGAGCGTCATCGTTTTCATTAAAATCACCATCCTTATTTTTTGTGCCGGTCGGCGAAGCCGATTGCCGCTTTGCGCGTCGCGGCAAAGGCACAAATCGTGTGTGAAAAAGTATTTTTCACACGACCACCTGTCCCTTTCTCTCAATGCGCCGTATTCCCGAACGCCGCCGCAAATGCCTCGATCCGCGCCGGAAACACCTCGTTCTGCATCGATTTCCCGAAGCCTGCGACCGCGAGCTTCGCGATCCACCGGTCGGGGCCGCGCAGGCGTTCCGGCTCGATGCGGCCGCCAAAGCTGCGGATGCAGGCGGCGTGCTCGAGCAGCTCGGCCGGAACCGAGGCCCTGAGCACCTGCATCTCCGTATCCATGAGCCCGTTGCAGGTGAAAAGCCCGAGCGGCTTTCCGAGCAGCTTCGGCGCGTTTTCGCGCAGGAAGCCGGCCGCCGCCTTGTGCAGCGCGCCCATGCGGACGCACCCGCCGACGAGCACCGCATCGAAGCGGCCGATCTCCGGCGTTTCTTTCGTCAGGTCGCAGAGCGATGCGCCGGGCAGAAGCGCGGCAAGCTGCGCCGCGCACTCCGCCGTCGTGCCCGTTTTGGATGCGTAAGCGATCAGAACCATCGTATTTCTCCCTTTCCTGTCCGCCGTGCGGTCAGTCCTCGGTGTCGGCCGTCATCTCCGCATAACTCTTGTAAAGGCCGTAGTAGATGCCCTTTTTCTGCATGAGCTCCTTATGCGTGCCGGATTCCTCGATGCCCTTGTCGGTCAGCACGAGGATCTTCGTCGCATTTTTGATCGTCGTCAGGCGGTGGGCGATCGTGAAGGTCGTCCTGCCCTTGGCGAGCTTTTCCAGCGACTGCTGCACGATGCGCTCGCTCTCGTTGTCGAGCGCGCTCGTCGCCTCGTCCAGAATCATGATCGGCGGGTTCTTCAGGAACGCGCGCGCAATCGAAATGCGCTGCTTCTGGCCGCCGGAAAGCTTCACGCCGCGCTCGCCGACGTATGTATTGTAGCCCTCGGAGAGCGACTCGATGAAATCGTGCGCGCCCGCCATCTTCGCGGCCTCGATGACCTCCTCGCGCGACGCGCCGGGCCGGCCGTACTCGATGTTTTCAAAGACGGTGCCCGAGAACAGGTAGACGTCCTGCTGCACGAAGCCGATCTGCGAGCGCAGGGACTTCAGCGTGACGCTGCGGATGTCCTTGCCGTCGATCAGGATGCGGCCCGCGGTCGTATCGTAAAAGCGCGGGATCAGGTTGCACAGCGTCGTCTTGCCGCCGCCCGAAGGCCCGACCAGCGCGATGTTTTCGCCGGCCTTGACCGCGAGGTTGATGTCGGAGAGCACCTCGGTGCCGTCGTCCATATACGTGAAACCCACATGGTCGAACGTCACGTCGCCCTTGACCTTGCCGATGTCCTCGGCGCCCGGCTCGTCGAAAATATCAATCTCGGCGTCCATGACCTCAAAGAAGCGCTGCACGCCGGTGATGCCGCTCTGGAACTGCTCGGTGAACTGCACGATGCGGTGGATCGAATTGATCAGCGTCGTGATGTACAGAAGGTAGGCGACGAGCTCCGACGGGTTGATCGCGCCGTTCATCATGAAAATCGCGCCGGCGATCACGACGACGATGTACATCAGGCCGTCGAAGAACTTGTTCGAAGCCTCAAAGCCGCCCATGTACATGTAGCGCAGCCGCTTCGTGTTGTAGAACTTGACGTTGCCCTCCTCGAATTTCTTTTCTTCGAGGCTCTCGTTTGCAAAGGATTTGACGACGCGCACGCCGAGCAGGCTGTCCTCGACCTGTGCGTTGATCTCGCCGAGCTGCCGGCGCTGGCTCAGAAACTGGCGGCGCATCTTCTTGTTGAAGTACATCGCCGCAAGCAGCATAAACGGCAGCACCGCAAAGATGATCAGCGTTAGCGGCACATTCATCGTGCAGAGGATCGCGAACGAGCCGAAGATCTTGATCGCCGCGATGAAGAATTCCTCCGGGCAGTGGTGCGCGAACTCGGTCACGTCGAACAAATCGGACGTGATGCGCGACATGATCTGCCCCACCTTCGTGTTGTCGAAATACGCGAAGGAGAGCTTCTGCAGGTGGGCGAAAAGGTCGCGGCGCATGTCGGTCTCGATCTTTGTGCCCATGATATGGCCGATGGAGGCCATGAAGAACGTGGCGCCCACATCGACGAGCTTCAGGAACATATAGAGCAGGCCGATGCGCAGGATATACTCGAGCGTCAGGCTCGCGAGGTCGTTGATGCCCATGTCCGTCAGCTGCTCGACGATCAGCGGCAGCGCAAGCTCGCACACCGTCGTCATCGCCGCACAGAACAAATCGAAAATCAGGATCCATTTGTACTTCACGAAGTACGGCGCAAAGCGGCGGATCAACCCCTTCGGCCGTTTATTCTGCTGTGTCTGTTCCAAAAACAACCAACCTTTCCGGATTTCCGGCGTGCCGGGCACGCCTGCCTCCCACAAAATCTGCACCTTTATTCTACCACGGCTTTTGCGCCTTTACAAGGGAAAAAGCCCTCATTTCAGGCGGAGAAGCGCGGCGATCCGCTCGCCCTTGGGCATGTGGATGATCTCGTCGCGCGTGATCGCCTTCGTGAACACCGCCGCCAGCACATAGACGGCAATGGCTGCGAAAATCGCGATGATGACGGCGATCTTGCTGCTCACAAAGAACGTGAGCCCCATATAGATCAGATACGAAACGCCCGCCATGATGAGCGCCGCCAGCATCGGTCGGACCGCCATGCCGAGCACGCTCGGGATGCCCGGCAGGATGCGGTGGATCGAGATGACGTTCAGCACGATCATGACGAAATACGAGACGAACGTCGAAAACGCCGCGCCGTTGACGTTGATCTCCGGAATGCCGCAGAACACGTAGACGAGCGCGATGCGCACCACCGTGCCGATCGCCATGTTGATGATCGGCACATGCACCTTGCCGACCGCCTGAATCATCGAGTTCGTCGTATACAGCAGGCTCGCCGTGATCACGGCCGGCGCCATCAGCATCAGAAGCGGCGCGGTGCCCGCGGCGTCCTCCGGCTGGCTGTACAGCAGCAGGTCGCAGATCGGGCCGGAGAACACGCACAGGCCGACGGCCGCCGGAATCGCGACCATCAGCGTCATGCGCAGCGCAAGCGTCGAGGTCTCGCGGATCCCCTTGCGGTCCTTGCGCGCAATCGCGCCCGAAAGCAGCGGCAGCACGGCGGTCGAGATCGGCACGATAACCGCGTTGGGCAGGTCGAAATACTTTCGCGCGTTGCCGAGCCAGCCCTTCATCGTCATCGCCGTGGTCTCGTCAAACCCGGCGGCGTCCTGCAGCCGGTACATCATCACGCTCGAGTCCACAAGGTCGAGGAAATTCAGGAACGCGGAGCCCACGATCACCGGCACCGCAAAGACCAGAATGTCGTGCAGAATGTGCTTCGTGCTCGAGACGGGGACCTCCCGCACCATGTACCGCGTCTGCGCGCGACTTTTGAAAAAGTAGATCAGGATATACAGCAGCGCAAAGAACGAGCCGACCGAAACGCCGACGATGGCGCCGGCCGCGCCGAGCTCGGGCAGGCCCGTGGTCTGCAGGAAGAACAGCGCGAGCGCAATGCCGACGAACAGCTTGATGCCGGACTCCAGAACCTGGGAGACCGCCGTCGGGACCATGTTCGAGCGCCCCTGAAAATAGCCGCGCAGGCAGGAGGACATCGACATGAACAGCACCATCGGCGCCAGCGCTGCGATCGCATACATGGAACCGTTGTTTTTCGTCATCAAAACCGAAAACTGATCGGCAAACACGATCATGACCAGACAGCCGGCCATGCCGATGAGCGAGAACAGCGTGAACGAGACGCGGAAAATCTTATCCGCCTCCCGCTTTCTGCCCTGCGCGTACGCCATGCTGACCATGCGCGAGATCGCGACCGGCGCGCCGGAGGTTGCCAGCAGATTGAAGAAGATGAAGATATCATACGCCGTATAAAAATATCCCATGCCCTCGCCGCCGAGAAAATTCGCCAGCGGGATGGAAAAGAATATATTGATAAACTTGACGACAAACGCCGCCGCAGTCAGGATTACCGTGCCTTTGATAAAGCTCTGTCCCTTTTGCTCCGACAAAAAAATCACTCCAATACCTTGAAATCAGCGCTTCGCGCGGTATTTTTCCCTGCTCAGAACCACCTCTTAAAAGAATAGTATACCAGCTTTCGCGCCGTTTCGCAACCGAAGCGGACAGAAAACGAAAGAAAAAGGCATGCGGCGGGCCGTCGGAAACCGGCGGCCCGCCGCACAAGGGGGTTTATGTACAAGCGAACTTATTTTTTTGTCAAAGCACAGGGGCAGCCGGGTTTACAGGCTGTAAACGCCCTGCCCGGAAGCGTCGTCGAACTTCATGCCGAGATACCGCGCCGCCTCGCGCAGCACCTTCTTGTAGTTGCCGTACACGCCGCCGACATGGTGGATGTACGGGCCGAACATGAGCTTTTCTTCCCAGCGCTTCCAGTTGTCGGCCTCAAACCAGACGTACGTGCCGGTCGTCTCGGGGCCGTCCACCGCCTTGCCTTCGCCGCCGAAGAGATAGTACTCGCCGTCGATGTCGTCGAAGCGGGAAATCGTGATCTCGCCCTTCTTGAGCTCCCAGCGCTCCTGGCCGTTCACAAGGCGCGCCTTCGAGGCCGGGTCCTTGAGCGAATACGGGAACGGGCCGCAATGCCAGAGCAGCTCCGCGTTGTCGTTCTCCGGGTGGCGGATCGTCAGGTCCGCGAGGAAGCCGGACGCTTCGCCGAGCGTAACCGCGCGCAGGATCGCCAGCGTGACCGCGCCGTTGAGGTCGGTCTCGCAGGAAATCGGCAGGCCGGCGTCGGCAAGCTCGCCGAGCGTCATGCAGATCGGCACGCCGATGATCGGCGTCGCACTCCAGCACTCCATCGCGCCGACGGAGCAGTTGTTCTCGAGCATGAGCTGCTTCGTCGCCATGGCGACGGCGGCGCAGCGCAGCACCTTGTCCGGCTCCATCGCCGAGGTGTCGATGCGCGCGGTGAGGTCGGCGTAATACGCCTTGAGCGCCTCGCCGTTCTCGGCGATCAGCTCGTCGGTGCGCTTTGCGATCGCGGTCGGCGAGATCGGGATCGTCGTGATGCCGAACTTCGTCGCAAGCTCCGCTTCATTCGCCATGACGCTCATGAACGGCACCGGGCGGGAGCCGAACTTCGCGATGCGCAGCGTCTTGATCGTCTTGATGACGGACACGACGCGGATGAACGCATCGTAGCCGTTTCTGAAATCCTCGCTCTCGGTCTCGCAGTTCCAGATGTAGCTGTACTGCACGCCGAAGCGGCGCATGACCTTGGAACATGCGAACATGCCGCACTGCGTGTCGCGGCCGCGGCCCTCGTCGGTGTTTGGGCGCTCGTCGCGCGCGCCCCACAGGAGCGTCGGCACCTTCATCTGCGCCGCAACGCCCGCCGCGCACTGCTCCTCGCCGAAGTCGCAGTGCGGCGTGAAGAGCGCGTCGATGTTGGCCTTGCGGAACTTGTCGACGACGGCCGGGATCTTATCCGTCTGGAACAGGATGCCGTTCTCGCACAGGTCGTCGATGTCGATGATCTCCACCTTGTCGGGGAGGATCGAGCGGATAACCGCCATGAATTTGTCCTTCTGGCGCTTGGCCTCTTCCATGCTGAGGAAGCCACGCTTTGTGGGCGCAACGCCCAGTCTGATCTTTTCCATTACAACTGCAGCCCCTTTCCGTAAAATTCGGTGCGCTGATCGATCTCCGTATAGTCGATCTCCCCGGTTTTCATGAATTTCTCCGCGGTCGCACGGTCCGGGATGCCCGCTCGGCCGCCGATGCGCGTGCACTTGATGCAGGCTACAGCCGTGGCGAGCTCTGCGGCGGCCTTCGCCGTCATGCCCTCCACCATGCCCACGGCAAACGCGCCGTGGAAAACGTCGCCTGCGCCGACGGTGTCGGCGACATGCACGTTATAGGAATCGAGCTGGAAGAAACCCTCGGCGCTGTAGCCGACGCAGCCCTTTGCGCCGAGCGTGAACACGACGACGGGCGGACCCATCTCGAAAACCTTTCTGCAATTTTCCTCGTAGTTTTTATTCTTGAACAGAACGTCGTAGACGAACTCGGAGGCCACGAACGCGTCGATCAGGTCGAGGTTCTCCATGACGCTCGAATCGTAGCTGTCCGCGTCGATGATGACCTTCGCGCCGGCGGCCTTCGCCTTGCGCGCCGCGTCGAGGCAGACCTCGGAGCCGCGCGAGATGAAGAACCATTCGCAGTCCGCCAGCACGGATTCGTCCAGCGTTCCGGGCGCCGGCGCCGCCGCCGACCCGCTGCGGTACACGATGCTTCTGCCGTTCGTCTCCCGGTCGCTGAGAACGATCGAGAGCGAGGTCGTCTGGCCGGGACGCACCTGCATGCCGTGCACGTCGATGCCGTGGCGCTCGAAGTCGCGCAGCACAAACTTGCCGTAATCGTCGTCGCCGACCGCGCCGAGCATCGCGCACTTTGCGCCGAGACGCGCCGCCGCGACCATGCCGGTCGCCACCTTGCCGCCGCCCTGCCACGAGAGGTCGCGGACGCCCGTGCCGCCGTTCGGCTTCGGGAATACGTCCACATTGACCGCGAGATCGACGCAGGGCATGTCGTATCCGGCAATCTGATATTTCTTTTCCACTTTTAAACTCCTCCCAATTTCCCGCTTCACAGAGAGAAGCCGTTGGGATTCAAAAGGCGCATCTTGCCGCGGACAAAGTCGATCGCGCCCTCGCTCGCCTCATTGAGCAGCGACATGAAGCTGCCGTCCTTGTTTTCCGGGTCCGCCGCCGCGCAGATCGAAGCGTAACACGCGCGGAAATACTCGGTCGCGATGTTGAACTTGCTCATGCCGAGCCGCACGCTCTCCTGCAGCTGCTCGTGCGGAATGTCGGAGCAGCCGTGCAGCACGAGCGGCACCGAAAGCGCGGCGCGCAGCTTCTTGATGCGTTCGAAGTCGAGGTTCGGCGTCTGCACATATGCGCCGTGCGCGTTGCCGACTGCAACGGCCAGCGAGCCGCAGCCCGTCTTTTCGACGAAATCGACGGCCTGCTCGACGTTCGTGTAGTTGTCGCTGTTGACGATGTCGTCGACGCTCGCGCCGGAGCCGACATGGCCGAGCTCGGCCTCGACATCGACGTCAAACACCGCCGCCGTCTGCACAACGGCCTTCGTCATCGCGACGTTTTCCTCATACGGCCGCGCGGAGCCGTCCACCATGACGGACGGGAAGCCGGCCTTGATGCCGCGCACGGCGATCTCGTACGACGCGGAGTGGTCGAGATGCACGGCGATCGGCACATCCGCGTTCTGGGCGAACTCCTTTGCGAACGCCGCAACGTGGTGCAGGCTGATGTAGGACTCAAAGCCCGGATACAGCTGAATGATCAGCGGAATGCGCTCGCGTTTCGCCGCTTCCGCCGCCCACTTGACGGTCTCATAGTTGAACACGTTGATCGCGGCGACGCCGTAATGGTTTTCCGTGGCGTGCTGCAGAATGTCCTTGACCTTCATGAGTGCCATTGTTGTTACAACTCCTTCTGGAAATTCAGGAAGCGCGCCCTCCCCAAAGGATGAAACCCGGCCCCGAACGCCCTGCGCAGCGGAACACGCTCATGTACAATAAGTCGCCGGAATCCAAACCGTTCCAATACCGGCTCCCCAGCCGGTATAAAAGCCGCTTATGTACATGCGAATGCACCGAAAAACAGGCTCTGCGCCTTACGGGCTATGGCGCGAAATCTTCCATCCAAATCGCACGCTTTTCCTGTTGCCTACAATATATCATGCAATTCGCATAGTGTGAATGGATAAAAGAGGTTTTCTTTTGACAATCTCGACCTTCCTTTAAAAATTCGCGTCTTCCTTTTCCCGAACCGCCGAAATACAAAAATTGCAGCAATGAAAAGAGCCTTTCCGCCGCTTTTCACGGCCGAAAGGCTCTTTTTTATCTTTTCTATCTTTAATATTCCATCCACTCCGCGGGCTTCCTGCCGGCAGGGCCGGCACCGCACGAGGCGGCCTTTCGGGAAACGCGTGCGCAGCAGCGCGACGACATCGGTTATTTCGCTGCCTGCAGCCGCTCTGCCGCGGAGCCGCATGAATCGGAAGCGCGGCGGATCATCCGCGCGCATCCGCCGTTCAGCAGAGCACCAGCTCGTGCAGCTTCGTGCGCCGGATGGCGACCATCAGCGGGATCCCAAGCGCAAAGCAGACGACCAGCTCGCCGACGCCCACCGAAAACGCGCCGGCGGCAAAGCCGGCCAGCGAGGCGTTGCCGAAGCCGAAGACGCCCGCATCGGATAGACAGGAGACCTCGAAGCCGACGATCAGGGCGTTGAAGATCACCGGCGGCAGCGGCGCGAGGATCGGGATCTCCTTCCATTTGACGTTTCGCAGCATATACGTGCAGCAGGCGGCGAGCAGCGTCGCGAGCGTGCCGAACACCCAGTCCACAATGCCGAGCGGGCTTGCGAGGTTCGAAAGCAGGCAGCCGACGGCCAGACCGGGAATCGCCGCGGGCGTAAAGGCCGGCAGCACGGTCAGCGCCTCCGAAAAACGGAACTGGAACGGGCCGTAGGCGAGGTTCACCGCCGCCGCTGCATAGGTCAGCACAGCGTACAGCGCCGCGATCACAGCGCTGAGCGCCAGAAAGCGGACTTTGTTTTCAGTTTTCAATGAGATACATTCCTTTCGGACCGCGGTCCGGACCACGCCGGCCGCGCTAGTTTTATTTTAGGTCAGGATGTCGCGACTGACCGCGGCAGCAGATTTGCCGCAGCCTATAGCATACGCATTTTGCGCCGAAATGTCAAGCCCCGCCTGCAAAATCCGCCGCAAAAGCGCAGTTTGGGTCGAAACGCAGAAACGGGACTGGACAAGAGGCGGCGCTTGTGCTATGATAAACACAATTTTTTGAAAGGCGGTGCTTGTCTTGAAACAGGCCTTCTCACGGGGCGATTCTCTGGCCGTAAAAGGAATCGCCGTGATGATGCTGCTTTTCCATCATCTCTACAGCGCGCTGGAACGCTTCGACTCGTATCCGGTCAGCTTTTTCCCTTTTGCGCAGGACGACGTCGTCGCCGTCGCGCTGATGTTCAAAAACTGCGTCAGCCTGTTTGCCTTTATTTCCGGCTACGGGCTGCTGAAATCGATCGCATCCATCCCGCTCAACCGCAGATCCGTGCTGATCTGGAACATCACCCGGCTCCTCAAGCTGCTCTCCGGCTTCTGGTTTATTTACGCGCTGGTGTTCGTGGTCTCCCTCTGCCTGGACGGTCTGCCGATCAAAACGTACTTTGAGAGCTCCAGCGTCGCCGGCCTCTGCTACCTGCTGAACGACTTCTTCGGCCTCGCCAACTTCTTCGACACGCCGACGATGAACTCGACCTGGTGGTATATGAGCGCCGCTATCCTGTACGTGCTTCTGGTCCCGCTGCTCTACCTGTTCGTGCGCAGGATCGGCTATCTGCCCGTTCTTGCCGCCACGGCCGCCCTGCCGCGCCTGCTGAACAGCGACTACCCCGGCGGCATGGACCCGTACTCCTTCCTGCTGTCCGTCCTCTTCGGCATGCTGTTCGCCCAGTACGATGTTTTCGGCAGGATCGAGCGGCGGTTCCCGGCCGACAACCCGCGCGGCTACCTGCTGCATTTCGTCGTCTGGGGCGCGCTGGTCGTGCTCGCCTACCAGATCTCGCGCAATTACGGGCACACAGAGGCCTGGGAGCTGAACCTCGGCGTGCTGCCGCTCGCCTTCCTCTGCTTCTTCCGGTTCTGCGTGATCCGCATCCCCGGCCTGCGGCAGGTCCTGCGCTTTCTCGGCCGCCACTCCATGACGATTTTCCTGATCCACACCTTCATCCAGTTTACATACCTTGAGGACTTCGTGTATTCCTTCAAAAACTTCGCGCTGATTTTCCTCGTGCTCCTCGCGCTCTCCCTCGCGTTTTCGATCCTGCTCGACGGGCTGCGCAAGCTGTGCCGGTACGACCGGCTGATCGACGCGCTGCTGCACCGCATCACGAAAAAACTCGCCGCATAGCAAAAACCGCATAGAAAAGCAAAGCGCCGCGCCGTACAGAACAGGCTGATCTGTACGGCGCGGCGTTTTTCGGGAATCCGTTTTCCGGATGCTTTTTTATTCGCCGTAATCGGCGCCGGCGGGGTTGCAGAGCAGCAGGACCGTTTTCTCCTGCGGCTCCAGCGTGATCTCCCCTGCGCTGTACGGGATGAACAGCTCGTCCGCCTTGCGGATCGGCATTGCCGTCTCCCCGCAGCGCAGCGTTCCGCCGCCCTCGAGCACGATCGCGATCTGCGGCGTGCCGGTGCGCTTCAGCGCGACCGGCTTTTCCGCCGTGAGGCGCGTGAACGAGAAGTACTGCGTCTGGTCCGCGCCGATCACGACGCGCTCCTCGCCCCAGTCGCCGCTGCGCAGCAGCTTCGGCTCGATGCGGTAGCGGCGCAGATTCTCCTCATAGTCCGCACCGTTGTAGATGTAGCAGCCGAGCAGCCGCTCCTTGTGGAAGGCCTGCTCCTCAGGCGTTCCGCTCTGCAGCTTGTGCGCGCCGACCGTGATGTCGCTCGGCTCCTGCACCTCGGCGACGAAGCAGCCGCAGCCGATCGCATGCGGCAGGCCGGCCTGGATGAAGAACGCGTCCCCGACCTCGACCGGGATCTTGTGGCAGCAGTCCTCCATCGCGCGGATGTCCCCGCGGTCGAAGGCCGCCTCGAACATCTCGCGCGTCACGCCCTCCTTAAAGCCCATGTAGACATACGGCGTCTCGGGGCTGTCGTCGCGCTTGCTGATGACGTACCAGCTTTCCTCCTTGCCGTAGTCGCTGCCGAACCACTCCTTCGCGTAGGCGCGCGTCGGGTGCGTCTGCAGCCCGAGCTGCTTTTCCGCGTCGAGCAGCTTGACAAGCACGCCGATGTGCGTCCCGTTGCGGGCGATATGCGCTTCGCCGAGCGCCGCCTGCGGGTCCGCCTCGACCGCCTCAAAGAGGTAATGCTTCGAGCCGTCGGGCAGAATCACCTCGGCGCAGCCGTCGTTCGGGTCGCCCTTTTCGACGGCGTTTACCGTGCGCGTGTCCGAGCCGACCCACGCCTCCGGGCGGCCGTCATCGGCGCCCGGGAAGATCCCGCGGAAGCGGTCGATCTCCCGCCCGCCGGGATAACGCACGATCTTGTTCTGCACGAGCTTCCACGGCACCGTGTACCAGTTCTTTTCAAACAACGCCATATCAATCACCAAATCCTTTTCCGTTTATGCCGCCGCACTGCGGCGCAGGATCGAGGTGCGTTTTCCGCACCGTTCCCCAAAATTTTTGCAATGTACTTTACACGCGCGGCTGGTTCGGGCACATCGGCGGCCCGTTCTTTTCGAATTTCGACGGCACGCGCGCGCCGCCCTCGTTCAGCAGGACAAACGGCACATGGTGGATCCGCCCGCGCTTCGAATCCTCAAACGTGATTTCGAGCACGCCGCGGTACAGCGGCCGCGCCGCCTGCTCGATGCAAAGTTCGAACTCCACGGCGGAAATGCCGGAACCCATGTGCCCCATCGTCACGAGCGTACTGAGCTCTCTGGACGGCAGCACCTGCATTTCCTCCGCCGTATAGAGGTGCAGGTTGAGCCGCTCGGTCGAAACGCTCTTCGCCGTATTCGAAATCAGGAAGCGGATGCGCTTCGGCTCGCCGGCGCGGATCACCGGGTCACCCATATAGTCGAGGCGCACGTTGACGTAGTCGAAGCGGTAGGTCACGACGCGCATGTCGTCGTAGATGTTCGTGAACCACGTCGGCGCCGCGAAATCCCGCGGCGGCTCCGCCGAAAGGCCGAACTTCTGCACCGCCTGCGCATGGAGCTTCGCGAGGCGGTCCGAGAATTCGTAAATGTCCTTCGGGATGCGGCTTTCCATGCGGAACGGGTCGATGCTGATCGTCTTGATCTTCGTGCCGATCGGCTCGATCCACTTTTTGTCGATCGAATCGATGCCGCAGCGGATGCCGTGCAGCGCCGCGATCGTGCCGGCCGTGCAGTCGGTGGCCTCGCCGAACCAGACCGCGCCGCACATGGATTTCTCCAGATCGCCGCGGCCGGCGACCAGGTTGTACGCGATGATGAACATATTCGAAGGCACGTCGAAGCCGAACGGCCCTTCGCCGTAGCCCTTCCGCTCATCCTCGGGCGCGATGTAGTGCCACTCGATATGCCCGATGTAGTGCTGCATCATGTACTCGCGCGCCGTCTCCTTCGAAACGCCGCGGCGGGCAAAGTCGACGCCGTCGCGGATCGCGCGGGCCACGGCGCAGTCGGCCGGAATATAGGTCAGGCCGATCTCGATCAGCTTTTCGAGGTCCGGCTCGAAGAACGCCGCGCTTTCGAGCGCCGCAAAAAACACCTCTGCGTAGACGCCCTCGCCGTCGCCGTGGTCGACGATCGCGTCTTCAAACGCGTACTTCGCGGCGAGCGCCGGGTAGCCCGGGAACAGGCAGGCCCAGATCTCGCTGCGGATAAACGAGCCGCAGCTGTGCTTGAAGTCGTTCTTATAGATGCCGGAATACGGCGGCTCCAGGCCGACGCGCAGGTTGGCTTTCGCCGTGCCGTACTCGGCATGCGTGAAGATCATCAGCTCGTTGAAATAGCGGCCGAGCACCTTCGCGTCGAGGTCGAGCCCGTTGTCCTCGAGCGCGAGGAGCCAGAGCACCTGGATGTCGAGGTCGTCGTTCGGCAGCGGCTCGCCGCTGATGTCGTGGGTGTAGTAGGAAACGTCGTTCGTCGCGCGGTTCCACTCCATCGGCATGCCGAGCGTGCCGCCGATATTTTTGCCGATCCAGCAGCCCTCCACGCGGCGGCGGTATTCTTCAGGGGTCAGTTTCATGCGGATGCCTCCTTTCCATGATGCGGACGTGCGGCGCATGGAAGCTTCCACGCACCGCGTCGCCGCGGACCCGGCGTGCGGGCCCGAATTTTCTTTTATTGCGTCTGTCTGTTCTGCGGCTTCCGGCGCGGGACGGCGCACAGCCTGCGCCGGTCTCCGCCGTTATCCTGCGCTCAGAACCAGGAATCCGTATAGCTCGCCTTCTGCGCCTCGTCGCTCGGCATGGTCTTCGCGATGTGCAGCGCGGGCGTTTCGGTACAGTTTTCCACGCGGATCGTCTTCTTCTCGTTCGGATACAGCGTGAAATAGTTGTCGCTGTAGTGGACGCGGTCGTCGCTTGTCATCAGGTACGCGAACGGCGTGTAGACGTCCGCCGACACCGTGACAAGCAGGTCGTTTCCGTCCTGCTCGACCGCTTCGATCTTCGCGTGGCTCTCCGGGAACACATAGTCGCGGTAGTAGGCGCGCAGGCTGTCCGCCGTGTCGAAACCCTCGGCGCTTGCAAAGTAGAAGCCGTTCTGCAGGTCGTTGCAGACCGCAAGGTCAAACTGCTGCCACGAATGCGGCGCGGCCTCGACCGTCTTTGTGCAGAGGCTGTCCGTCTTTCCATCGAAGGTCATGTAGCCGCAGGTGATTTCCGCCGTGATCGGCTCGGGCGTCTCGTTGATCACCGTGACGCGCGCGCCGCCCTCGGCCTTGCGGATGATCAGCTTTCTCGGCTGGAACGCGCGCTTGAGGAAGTAGAACGAGATCTTGCGCGTCAGATAGTAGTCGATGATCGTCCAGCCCGTCTCCGGCCAGCAGTCGTTGTACATCCAGATCAGGTCGCCCGCGCCGTACGGCTTCTGGCGCATCGCCTCGGCCAGCTCCGCATAAAGCAGGCCCTGCATGATGCCGCTGTACGTCAGGTAGCCCGGGATGTCGAGCGTGGAGAAGTCGGTGATGTGGCGGTTGATCGCGCCGTCGATGTTGCTGCGCTTGCGGTCGAATTCGCCGTGGTGCTTCCAGATCTCGCCGTCAAACGCCATCTCTTCGCCGTCGTGGTAGCGGCGGACCGTGCTCTCCATCTGCGCGCCGAAGAAGCCGTACTCGCTCGAGAAGCGCGCCGGGATGCGGTCGAACGCCTCGAGCTCATAGACAAACTTGAACTTCGTCTTCGGGTCGCGGCCGAAGTACGACCACGCGTGGACGTCGCCCTCCTCGGTGAGGTTCGCGCGCTCGCCGAAGTACGGCGAGGACGGCATGTACGGCACCGTCGGGCTGTTGCGGTGCACCGCGCGCGGCTGGATGTAGTTGAACACCTTTTCGCCGTAGAAGCGGTCGGGCTTGACCGGCGCCGGGAACCAGTCGCTGTACGATTCGGAAATCTCGTTGTTGCCGGTCCAGACCGCCATGCAGGGGTAATGCGCAAGGCGCTTCGTCTGGTATTCCGCCTCGCGCTCCGCCTCAAGGAGGAACGAATCGAGGTGGTCCGGGTAGAAGCCGCAGGCGTACATGAAGTCGTGCATCAGCAGGATGCCGTATTCGGAGCAGTACTCGTAGAAGCAGTCGGGCTCGTACGTGCCGCCGCCCCACATGCGGAACATCGTGAAGTTCGCCGCCGCGCCCTCGCTGACCAGCGTTTTATAGCTCGAATCCGGCGTGCGCAGGTAGAGCGAGTCGGTCGGCACCCAGTTGCCGCCCTTGCAGAAGATGCGCGTGCCGTTGACCTTGAAGAAGAAATTGCGCGAGCCGTCCTCGAGCTTCGAGGTGTCGAGCTCGATCGTGCGGATGCCGATGCGCTTCTCCGGCATCTCGTTTGTGATGCCCCGCGCGGTGCAGCGCGCCGTAAAGGTGTAGAGGTTCTGCGCGCCGTAGCCGTTCGGCCACCAGAGCTTCGCGCCTTGCAGCGTCACGCGCTCCGAAACGTAGTTGATGCCGCCGACGAGCATCTTCGTCTGCCGGCCGGTGTAGACCGTTTCACCGTCGATCTCGAGCGCATACTCGATCTCGGTCTCGGCGCTCTGCACCATGTTGGATTTTTCAATCTCGAAGTTGAACTCGATTTCCGCGTCGCCGCCGTCGAGCTTCAGCGTATCGACGCGCGCCGCCGAAACCTTCGCACCGCTGAACGCCTCGATCTCGATGCTGCGGCCGATGCCGCAGGTCGGCACGGGCTGGCACCAGTCCCAGCCGTAGGTGAACTGCGGCTTGCGGGTGTAGACGCGCTGGTCGCAGATCGCGTTGTCGCTCGCGCAGTAGTAGGAGACGCTGTCCTTCGGGTAATGCAGCTCCATGCCCGAGGTCAGGCGGATGACGAGCTGGTTTTTGCCGACCTGCAGGAAGCGCTTGACGTCCTCGGAAAACGCGCAGAACGCGTTCTCGTGGTGCGCGACGCGCATGCCGTTGAGCAGAATGTCTGCGTTGAAGTCGAGCATTTCGATATTCAGGCGGACGATGTCCTCCTCGAGCGTCTCCGCCGTGACTTCAAACTCCTTGATCAGCCACCAGGAAAGGTCGCGGATCCAGAGGTTTTTCTTCGTGTTCGTCTTGAGGAACGGCTCCTCGATGATGCCGGCGTCGACGAGCGCGCAGGTCACGTCGCCCGGCACCTGCATCGGGATCCAGCCCGTTTTGGACGGGAACGCGTTGGGGCCGCGGTCGTTGTAAACCGTAAACGCACGGCTCGGGCCGGCCTCAAACTGCGCCCGCGCCTCCTCGGGCAGGTCCTCCAGCGTCAAAAAGCCGGGCAGCGTCGGCGCCACGGGATCGGCGTCCAGCTTGCGCAGCACCTCGGTGAAGCGGTCCGCCGTGACGTCCATAAATTCGCCGCGAAGCTTCCATTCGCCGGCAAGTGAAATCTTGTGCATCGTAAAAACTCCTTCCTTCATCTGTTTCTCTCCCCGTACCTGCATTGTATCGAAGCGCATTTCAAAATGCAAGCGGTTTCCATGAATTCTCCCTGAGAAAAAAGTTGAAAACTTTTAGATGATGTCACAGGGAACCGCGGCGCCCGCGCACAGGCGGCAGAGCCCCCGCGCGGCCGGAAAAAACAAAATGGAGGAAGGCTTTTTGGGCCTTCCCCCACTTGTAATTCATTTAGAATTCAGATTCGATCTGTGCCGAAATTATTCAGCTGCAGACTCGCTGCTCTCTTCAGCAACGGACTCCGTGGACTCTTCCGCAGCAGAGGATTCCTCAGTAGCGGAGGACTCTTCCGTAGCGGAGGACCCTTCAGCAGCAGCCTCCTGCGCCTCAGCGATGTCCGCTTCGTGCGCTGCGAGGTACTCTTCCAGAGCCGCCGTCTGCGCAGCATAGAGCTCCTGCGCTTCCGCCGTGCACTCCTCGAGTCCGAGGCCGTTCAGCGTCGCGATGTAGTTATCCCAGCCGGACTCCGTGTCGTTCGTGCCGGCGATGACGCCCCACAGGTACTGGTCCTTCTGGCCGCCGATGTCGGTGCCAAGGTCCTGCCAGGACGTGAACGCAGCCGGATCCTTCCACTCGACGAGCTGCGCATATCTGTCGCGGCTCTCCGCACCGGACTTGTCGAACAGAGCCGTCGTCTCCGGCGTGTTGGAGATGTTGCAGAAGTCCTTACGGTTCACGCAGTTGTAGAACAGCTTGAGGCCGATGCCCTGCGTCATGTTCTCGTCGCCGTCCGGGTTGACGATCGCGACAAAGCTGCCGTCGTCTTCATACTTGTAGTGCTCGCCCTCGTCACCATTCATTCTGCGGATGTAGTTATCGGGGGCAGTCATGTCGTCCCAGATCGCGTAGAGTCTTTCCGGATCCTCGCAGTCCTTCGTGATGCCGAAGTAGCACCAAGCAGCGGAGGTCGCCGGATCCTCCTGCGGGTTGCCGTTCTCGCCCGCGACCATGTCGATCGGGACCCACTCGGCGTCCGGGTTGGAGGAGTAGAAGGAAAGCATCGTCTGGGCGCTCGGGTTGTTCCACGTAACCCAGCTGTAGGTCACGCCGAAGCCGCCGTTCGCCATTTCTTCGTCACGGTTGGTGTCCTGCGTGATGTTCTGGGTGATGTAGCCCTTCGCATACAGGTCGGCCACGTCGGTGATCCACTTTCTGGTACCCTCGGTCGCCGGGCCGTACTGGACGTTGCCGGCATCGTCGACAACCCAGTTCGCATAGTGCGTGTAGTCATAAGCCTGGATCCACGGCCAGAAGGAGCGGAAGTCGTAGCCGTCGCCGCCGAGGCCGTAGGTGTCGTCCTGACCGTTGCCGTCCGGATCGTCTTCCGTGAACGCACGCATGACTTCTTCAAGCTCGTCGATCGTGGTCGGAACCTCGAGTTTAAGGTTGTCGAGCCAGTCCTGACGGATCCAGAGCACTTCACAGGAAGGCTCTGCAACGTCGCCCGGGATTCTGTAGATCGCGCCGGAATCATCGGATGCGAAGAACAGGGTGTTCGGGTCCATCTTGTTGTAGTAGTTGCGGATGTTCGGATACTTCTCAACATAAGAGGAAACGTCCACGAGCAGACCCGCGTCAACCCACTGCTGATACTGCGTATCCATGCTCCACCACCAGATCGTGTCCGGCAGCTCGTCGCCGGCCATGATCAGCTGGATCTGCGAAGGGCCGTCCGTGTAACCCGGGAGAACGTTCAGCGTGATGTTCACGTTGTACATCTCTTCGAGCCACTTCTCGATCTCACTGTCCGCCTGCTTATAGCCGTCCATGATCGTTATGGTCAGATCCATCGTCTCTTCCTGATTCAGAACGTCGATCGGTTCGGAATCAGCCGCGTCACTTCCTTCACCGCCGTCAGCCGCAGCGCTGGATTCGCCGCCGGTCGACGATGTGGAGGAATCTCCGCCGTTGCCGCACGCTGCAAAAATGCTTACGCACAGAGCCAGCGCGAGGACAAGGCTGAGGATTTTCTTCATGTTCATGATGAAAATTCCTTCCTTTTCTATAAATTTGATTGTATGTTTTTCCGGGGCGGTTGCCCGCCCCGGGACAATCCAACACTTAAAACTGCAAGGGGGGGCAAATCTTAACCCTTGACGCCGCCGATCATGACGCCCGTCACGAAGTACTTCTGGACGAACGGATACACAACGAGGATCGGCACCGTCGAAATGACGATCGTACCGGCCTTGATGGTCTCGGAGTTCGTGTTCGAAGTATTGATAACGTTAACACCGGCCTGTGCCATCGCCTGCTGCGTATTCGTCAGCATGTTGCGAAGCACCGCCTGCAACGCCCACTTGTCGGTGGAGCGGATGTACAGAACCGTGGAGAAGTAGTCGTTCCAGTAAGCAACGGCCATGAACAGCGCGATCGTCGCAATCGTCGCCTTCGAAAGCGGAACGATGATCGAGAAGAAGATGCGGATATCGTTCGCGCCGTCGATTCTGGCGGATTCCTCCAGGCTCTCCGGGATCGACATGAAGAAGTTCTTCATGATGATGCAGTTGTATGCGCTCACAAGAGCCGGCAGAATCAGGGCCAGTCGGTTATCCATCAGGCCGAGTTCCTGAATGAGCAGGAAGCTCGGGATCATGCCGCCGGCAAAGATCATCGTGATGAGCACGATAACCATCAGCACCTTGCCGCCGCGCAGGCGGGACTTCGAGAGCGGATACGCCGTCATCGCCGTGAGCAGCGTGCCGAGCACGGTGCCGATGACCGTAACCATGATCGAGGTTGCGAAGCCGGTGTACACCTGCGGGTTATTGAAAACGGAACGGTATGTATCGAGGTTGAAGCCCTTCGGATACAGGAATGCGCCGCCCTTAAGGGTCGCCTCCATCGAGCTGAACGACTGCATGACGACATGCCAGAACGGGTACAGCATGACAAGGCAGAGGACCGTGATGAACGTGTAGTTGAATACGGTAAAGATTTTCTCACCTGTGGAGGTCTTGATTTTATTCGTATGCGTATGTGCCACTTTCATTCCCTCCTTACCAGATGCCCTCGTTGCCGGTCTTCTTGGCAACGGTGTTGACGATCAGAATCATGACAAACGCGATCACCGACTTGAACAGACCGGCCGCCGTGGAGAACGAGTAGTCCGCATTCTGGATACCGATTCTGTAAACGTAGGTGTCGATGATGTCGGCCACGCTGAAGACCAGCGCGCTGTAAAGCATGAAGATCTGGTCGAAGCCCGCGTTCACGATGTTGTTGCAGCTGAGGATCAGCATGACAACAATCGTCGGGGTGATGGACGGCAGCGTGATGTGGAGCAGCTGCTTCCACTTGCGCGCGCCGTCGATCTCCGCCGCCTCATACAGCTGCGGGTCAACGCCGGACAGCGCCGCAAAGTAGATGATCGTGCCCCAGCCGGCGCCCTTGTAGATGTCGGTGACGATCAGCATCGGGACGAAGTAACGGGTGTCGGTGAGCACCTGCACCTGCTCACCAGTAATGGAGTTGATGATGCCGGTGACAAGGCCGGTATCGGGGTCGAGCATGTTCATGATGAGGCCGGCGAGAACAACCCAGGAAATGAAGTTCGGCAGATAGAGAAGCGTCTGCGCAACTTTCTTGAACTTGAGGTTCTTCATCTCGTTCATCATCAACGCGAGGATGATCGGAACCGGGAAACCGCAGACCATCTTGAGGATGGAGATGTAAAGCGTGTTGCCGAAGACCTGCAGGAACTGCGGTCTCGTGAGCAGGTCCTGAAAGTGCTTGAGACCGACCCACGTAGTTTGCGCCGCGTCATACGGGTTGTAATCCATAAACGCGATCACGTTGCCGAAGATTGGGATGTACCGGAAGATGATCAGGAACACAATGCCCGGGAGAAGCAAAAGATATAGCCACTTATCGCGGATAACATCTTTGCAAAACCGTTCCCATGCAGTTCGCTCATGTTCCGGCTTGGCTGCTGCTACCATAAGTCTACCTCCTAGAGTTTTGTAAAACCGATTTCACAGCCAACAGCACGAAATATTCCCGTCGTCTCCCGCTTTGTATTTGCAAAGCGAATACAAAAACAGGGTACCCTGTTTTGACGGACAGGCAACCGGAATACGCCGGGCCACAGCCGCTCATACTGCATCGGAATACACTGCCTCACGAAGGAAGTGACACAGCGCATCTCACAAAAAACGCAGCATTCCGTTTGGTTTATGTTGTAATTTTACCACCGGGTTTTGTGAATGTCAACAACAAAAATTGCCCTGATGTTGATTTTTGCGCAAAATCAACACATAGCGCAATTTAAATCGTTAAAGCGAAAGTATGGCCTTTCCAATACAAGTTTTTCCCGGCTTCGGCAGGCGGATTTCCATTTTCATACAGGCATTTTGCAGCCCTTCCCTCGCACGCTTCATATTTCCAGTTAACAAATCGGCCGCGGTGCCAGTTTTTCCCGGCGTTTTTGTCCGGATTTGCAGGAATGTGGAACCGGTTCCCCATTTTTATGCACCGCGCACCGTATGAATTTTGCATCAAATTCGAAACAATACAACTTCGCTTTCTTTTTAGAACAGACAAATATTTTTAATAAAAAGTTAAATTTCTGAGAAGACAAAACGCACAAAAAATAATGTTTACAATTTTGTAACCTGTCGTTAATTGAACCGAAACAAGCCTTTTCCGTTGTGCATTCTAGCTAAGTGTAATCACGTCACCCCGCCCTTTTCCGTGATTCGATCACCCTCCATTTGGGAATAAGCGCTAAAAAGCATCCGGCACGTTTAAAGCTGCCGACATTTTTCAATGTAAATTCCGGGTTAAAAGGCATACAGGCTGCCGAAACGCCTTGAAAATTGTACTAAAAACGCCTATACTGGAGAAAAACAGGCAAAGGAGTGAGACGATCGATGGATCGAACTACATTTGACCGCCAGGCCCGCGCATTCCGCACGCTGAACATTCGCGCCGTGCAGGACGGCCGGCCCGTATTCCGCGCGGATTACGACGAGGAGATCCGCCGGAACCAGTATTCCGTCACGAAGAGCTTTACGAGCGCCGCAGTCGGCATCGCCGCCGGCGAGGGGCTGCTCCGGCTCGACGAGCGGCTCGTCGACGCTTTCCCGGCAGAGCTTCCGGCGCACGTGTGCGAAAATCTGGAGCGCGCCACGGTCCGCGACCTGCTGACCATGTGTCTCGGGCAGGACAAGGGGTTCCTGATGGGCGGCCAGCGCCCCTTCTTAAAGGAAAGGGACTGGGTGCGCAGCTGCCTCGCCCAGCCGTTCCCGTACGCACCGGGCGAGAAGTTCCGGTACAACAACGCCGGTCCGTACCTCGCCGGCGTGCTTGTCCAGCGCCGCGCGGGCTGCACGCTCGACAAATACCTGACGCCGCGCCTGTTCGAGCCGCTCGGCATCGTCGCGCCGACCTGGGAGACCGACCCGCTCGGCTATTCCTTCGGCGCGGGCGGGCTGTTCCTCTGCGTTTCGGAGCTGCTGCGCTTCGGCGAGCTGCTGCTGGCCGGCGGCAAGTGGAACGGCCGCCAGCTTATCCCGGCCGATTACGTGGCCGCGGCCACCGCAAAGCAGGTGGAAAACGGTGCGGACGGGTACGGCTATCTGTTCTGGCGCGGCGCGCAGAATTCCTTCCGCGCCGACGGCAAATACGGCCAGTTCGCCATCGTGCTGCCCGACGACAACGCCGTGATCGCCGTGAACGCGGAGTGCCGCGAGCAGGGGCGGCTGCTCGATTTCCTGCTCGAGAACAAGGCAGAGATTCTCGCCGGCTTCTGAGCCCGCCGCGCGTGAAGCGGATCCAGCCTTTATGTAAAGCGCGCTTCCTTCACAAGCACATGGCGGCCGCGCCCCCGAAAGCCTCGGGGGCGCGATTTTTTTGCGCCGGGCAGCGTCTTGTCCGCTTGACGTTTGCACCGCCGCGTTATACAATAATAGTATAAAGCGGGAGGCGCTCAGGTACAAAGCTGGACGCCGTCCGAATCCTCCCGGCGCAGCGCGATCACTGCGCCGCGGATCAGGTAGGCCGCCGGGTCGCCGAGCGGGCTGACGCCCACGCATTCCACGCGGGTACCGGAAATCAGCCCGATGTCCTGCAATCGGCGGCGCATCGCGCCCTGCGTCTCAATGGCGCGGACGACGGCGCTCTGGCCGCACTGCAGGGAGGAAAGCGCCCGCTGCTTTTCCGCTTGCTCCATAAAACATGTCCCCCTTTGCTCTGCTTTCCCAGTCTATGCGGGCGCGCTGTTTTTGGTGCATGCGGCCCTCCCGCAATATCCGATGAAGAAAGGTTTGATTCCAATGGCAATGAAAGTCGGCATTCAGCTCTATTCCGTGCGCGATGAAATGAAGAAGGACCCGGTCAACGCGATCCGCCAGGTCGCCGAAATCGGCTACAAGAACCTGGAATTCGCCAGCTCCTGCGCAGATACCGACCCGGGCGTCGGCTTCGGCGTCGATGCGGACACGATGGTCAAGCTGCTCGACGAGACCGGCGCGAAGATGGTCAGCGGCCACATCCGCCCGATCGACGAGAACACGATCGACGCGATCATCGCATACCACACCAAGATCGGCACAAAGTACCTCGGCCAGTCCGCCGATTTCTACACGGGCTACGATCACCTGATGGAGCGCTGCGCCTATTACAACTGGGTGGGCGAAAAGCTCGCGGCGCACGGCATGCAATTCCTCATCCACAACCACTACCACGAGTTCCAGAAGCTGAACGGCAAGGAGATCCTGTACCACATCATGGACAACACGGACCCGAGATACGTCAGCTTTGAGCTGGACACCTTCTGGGCCATGCGCGGCGGCGCCGACCCGGTCGAGGTCATGAAGCGCCTCGGCGCGCGGCTGAAGCTCGTCCACCAGAAGGACTTCTCGAAGACCTCGACCTCTCCGGTCAACCTCTGGACGGTCAAGGATCCGGAAACGCTCATCACCCGCGAGACGTTCGGCGAGGGCATGGACCCGAAGGACTTCTGCGAAATCGGCACCGGCATCATGGACATCCAGACGATCATCGACACCGCGAACGCGCTCGGCGCCGAGTACATCGTCCTCGAGCAGGACCACACGCAGCTCACGCAGATGGAGAGCGTGCGCATCAGCATGGACAGCTTCAAGAAGTTCTCCGGTCTCGACTGGTAACGCACATCCGCATTTTCCGCAAAAGCGCCCGCTGCGGTGCTTTCGGCTGCGGGCGTCATATCCCAGACAAAAAGCCACAGGCCTTTACAGGTCTGCGGCTTTTCTCTTTTTCTGTCTTTATGCGTCGGGTACCGGTCCGTCTTCCCCGCCGGGCAGCGCGCGCAGCACGTCCTCGAGCCCGTAGCGGCGGCAGACGTCCGTAAGCCCCGAAAGGATCTCGTCCCGCGGGAAATTCCGCGCTTCAAGCTCCGCATCCGGCAGCGCATTCAGCGCGCTGTAGAAGCAGAGCGCCGCCGCCAGCCCGTCCCGGTCGTCCGGGTCGAGGCGCTCATAGAGCAGATCCTCCGCCGCGCACAGCTCGCCCGCGCGGACCATGGCCAGCAGCGTTTCCGTGAGCTCCGCGCCCGGCGCACCGCTTTTCTGCTGCAAAACAATCTCCGCCCGGCGCGCCGGTGTTTTCCGGAACACCACGCGCGCCAGCGTCTCCGCGATGATCTCAATCTGGCGCATCAGCCAGTCCTGATGGTACATGCGCTCGCCTCCCCTGCATTCTGCTTCCAGTATAGCAGGATGCGGCGCAGGCGTCAATTCTCTCCGTACTGTTCGTCGAGGTCGTTTTCCAGTGCAATGCGCAGCAGCCGGTTGTACTTCGCCGTGCGGTCGCTGCGGCACGGCGCGCCCGACTTGATGAAGCCCGCATTCACCGCCACGGCGATGTCGGCGATCGTCGTGTCCTCGGTCTCGCCCGAGCGGTGGGAGAGGATCGTCTTCATGCCGTTGTCCCGCGCGAGCCCGATGGCCGTCAGCGTCTCCGTCAGCGTGCCGATCTGGTTCGGCTTGACGAGCAGCGCGTTCGCGGCGCGGCGCTCGATGCCCTCGCGGATGCGCGCGGGGTTCGTCACGAACAGGTCGTCGCCGACGAGCATCGTCCGGTTCCCGATGCGCTCGGTCAGCGTCGTCCACGCCGGGAAATCCTCCTCGCCGAGCGGGTCCTCGACCGAGCGGATCGGGTATTTCTCGCACAGCTTCTCCCAGTAGCCGATCATCTGCGCCGAAGAATAGCGCGTGCCGCGCTTCGGCAGCCGGTAGCCGTCCACCTCCGCCCACTCGCTCGAAGCCGCGTCCAGCGCGATCCTGACCGTATCGGTCGTGTAGCCGGCGGCCTCGATCGCTTCGAGGATCACCTCGATCGCGGCCTCGTCGCTGGCCAGGTCCGGCGCAAAGCCGCCCTCATCGCCGACTGCGACCGAAAACGACCGGCTCTTGAGAATCCGCCCGAGTGCGTGGTAGACCTCCGCCCCCATGCGCAGCGCATCGGAAAAGCGCTTTGCGCCGACCGGCATGATCATGAATTCCTGAATGTCGATGTTGTTCGACGCGTGCGCGCCGCCGTTCAGGATGTTCATCATCGGCACGGGCATGCGCCGGGCGTTCGCGCCGCCGAGGAAGCGGAACAGCGGCTGCCGGTAATGCGCGGCCAGCGCCTTCGCCGCGGCGAGCGAAACCGCGAGCATCGCGTTGGCGCCGAGCTTTTCCTTGTTCTTCGTGTTGTCCAGCTCGATCAGGATGCGGTCCACCTCCTGCACCGTCACCTTCGGGATATGCTCGAGCACCGGCGCGATCGTCTCGGCGACGCCCGCAACGGCCTTCTGCACGCCCTTGCCGCCGTACCGCTTTTTGTCGCCGTCCCGCTTTTCGTGCGCCTCGAACTTGCCGGTTGAAGCGCCCGACGGCGCGTTCGCCACGCCGATGGAGCCGTCGCTGAGCACAACGGTCGCGCCCACCGTCGGCGTGCCGCGGGAATCGAGCACCTCCGCCGCAAAAACCTTCTGGATTTTCATAAAGCCACACACCTTCCTGCGTTTTTAAAATTAGTCTGCGCATTCCGGCGCGGGTTTATTCCGAATAAAAAGGGAGGGCCGCCTGCTGCTCTTGCCGCAGCGGCGGCCCTCCCTGCCATTATTGTAAATTTGGAGGAAAGTATTACACGAAATTCAGCGGGTCTACGCGGCTACCGTTCTGGTACACCTCGAAGTGCAGGTGGTTGCCGGTCGAGTTGCCGGTGGAGCCTGCATAGCCGATGACCTGTCCCTTCTGCACGTACTCGCCGGCCGAAACCGCGAGCGAGCTGCAGTGCGCGTAACGCGTGGAATATGTACCGTTGTGCCAGATCAGCACGTTGTTGCCCCAGGACCAGTGGTACTCGGCCGAGATAACCTGACCGGACTCCGCCGCATAGATCGGCGTGCCGTACGGGATGCCGACGTCAAGGCCCATATGGCCGTTGTTGCCGTAGTACTGGGTGATGCTGCCGTAGCCGTAACCGGCCAGCGGCCAGCTGAACGAGAGGTCGCCCGTATTCAGGACGCTGCTGTCGTTGCTGGAGCCGGAGCTTCCCGAGCTGCCGGAGCTCGACGAGCCGGCGTCGGACGAGCCGCCGCCCTGGTTCTGCTGATTCTCAAGCGCCTGCTGGCGTTCTGCTTCCTCGCGGGCCGCCTGCTCGCTGCGCTGCGCGATCAGTGAATCGAGCTGAGCGAGGTAATCCTGGCTCTCAGCCTCGTTTTCCGCAATCAGGTTCTCGGCCTCCGCGCTCTGCAGCTGCAGCTCCTCGATCAGGCGCTGGTTTTCTTCCTCCAGCACCTGCAGCTCCGACTGCTTGCTCTCGAGGTCCTTCTTCTGCTCGGCAAGCTCTTCCTTCTGGACGGAGAGCTCGTCGCGCTGCTCCTGCGTCTGGAGCATGTACGCCTTGATCTCCTCCATCAGCTGCTTGTCGTGCCGGGTAACGCCCTGAATTGCCTCCGAGCGAACCGAGAAATCATAGAGGCTCGTGGAATCCAGCAGGATCTCAAGCGTCGTCAGTTCGCCGCCCGAGGTGTAAAGCGCGTTGAGCCGCACCTTGAGCTGCTCGAACGTATCGGCATATTCGGCGTCGGCCTTCTCGATCTCATCCTCCAGCGTACTGATGCTGTTGTTCAGCTCATCGATGCGCTCGCGGGCCAGATCGATGCTCTCCTGATAATTCTCAATCTGCGCGACCAGCGTCTCCTGATACGCCTGCGCGTCCGCCGTTTCGGAACGCAGGGACTCGAGCTGTGCGTTCAGCTCCTCAGCTTCCGCTTCGTTCTGCGCCTGCTTTTCCTTGATTTCACTGATCTGCGCATCGTACTCGGCCGTGGTCGTGGCGAAAACATTCGTCGAAACCAGAAGCGCCATCGCCAGCACGCCGGAGGCGATGCGTAAATTTCTTTTCTTCATAAGGCAAAACTCCAATTACCGCACCGCACAAAGCTACGGTACTTTTTTGTTCTGCAATATAATATATTACAAACCAGTAACTTTTTCAAGTCTTTTTGAAATAAATTTGTAATTTTCCTTTCAAAATTTAAAGCTCACCGTTTTATTTCACAATTTTAAGCATTCTATTCAATCAATATTTATGAATATCATCCAGCTCGCCGATGCGGGTTACCGACGACGCATCCGCAAAGCCCGGCGCCCCGCGGAAGTCGAAGCCGCACGCCAGGCGCTCGGGGAACAGCTCCTGCAGCGGGAAAAGCACGAACGCGCGCGCGGGAATCCCCGGGTGCGGCACGGTCAGCTCCGGCTCCGCACAGGATGCGCCCTCGTAAAGCAGCAGGTCCAGGTCGATGACGCGCGCGCCGTGGTACGTCCGGCGCACGCGGCCGAGCGCCGCTTCCACACCGAGGCAGGCGCCGAGCAGCGCGTGCGGCGACAGCGTCGTTTCCAGCAGGACGCAGATATTCCAGTAATCCTGCTGCACGTCGGGCACGTCGAACGGCGCGGTCTGCCAGACGGAGGATACCTGCCGCACCGCCGTGCCGGGCAGCCGCCCGAGCGCTTCCAGCGCCGCCCGCAGATTTCCGCCGCGGTCGCCGAGATTCGTGCCGAGGCCGAGCACCGCGCGGCTCATGCGCGGCACCTCGTCATCTCGACCGAAACGTAGTCGAACACCGCGTTCATCGGCGCCTCCGGCTTTTTCAGCTCGACCGTGACCGCCGCCACCTGCGGGAACCCGTCGAGCACGGCGTCGCACACGACCTGCGCCGCGCGCTCGATCAGGTCGTATTTCTGCGCCGTGAACGCCGCCGTCACGGCCTTGCGCACCGCGGCGTAGTTGACCGTGTCCCGCAGGTCGTCGCTCTGCGCCGCGCGGGAGAGGTCCGCCGTCATCGCGAGGTCGAGCACAAAGCGCTGCCCGTTTTCCTTCTCCTCCGGATTCACGCCGTGGTAGGCGAAAATCTCCAAACCCTTGATCCGTATCGTTTCCATATGCTTCCTTTCCGCAGGCCGCCGAAAGAGCCCGCTCATCGCCTGTATTTGCGCACCGCGTCCGCCATGCGCGCCGCCTGTACGGCCTCCAGCGTGTCGTGCGCGCGGACCATGTCCGCCCCGAACAGCGCCGACGCCGTGTGCGCCGCGACCGTGCCGGCCACGCGCTCCGCCGCCGGCCTCTCGCCGCACACCGCGGCGATCACGCGCTTGCGCGAGGCCGCCATCAGGAGCGCCGTTCCCGGCACGCGCAGCGCGTCCGGGTTTGCGATCAGCTCCAGATTTTCCGCGTGCGTCTTGCCGAAGCCGACGCCCGGGTCGAAGCAGAGCCTGCGCCGCTCCACGCCGTACTGCGCGGCCTGCGCCGCCTTGCGCTCGAAAAACGCGCGCACCGTTTCCAGAATGTCGCGCGCGCCGCCCGAGAGGTCGTCCGGGTCGCCGGGGTGCATGACGATGCAGCCGCAGTCCGTGCCCTGCACGGCGCGCCACATCTCCGCGGAAAAGCCGGTCACATCGTTGATGATGTGCGCGCCGGCCTTCAGCGCCTTTTCGGCGACCGCGGGGTAAAACGTGTCGATCGAAACGGCAAGCTGCGTTTCCGCCGAAACCGCGCGCACAACCGCTTCTATGCGCGCCCACTCCGCTTCCGCGGAAATCCGCGTGCTGCCCGGGCGCGTCGACTGCCCGCCGACGTCGACGATGTCGACGCCCTGCGTCTCCATCTCTTTCGCGCGGCGCACCGCCGCTTCGGGGTCGAAATAGAGGCCGCCGTCCGAAAACGAGTCGGGCGTCACGTTCAGGATGCCCATCACATACGTCCTGTTCAGCGGGAAATGCCTGCCCGCCGCAAAAAACTCTTCCAT
>DSLFC04101__coassemble_272_pt1 | contig 57706 bp, 74 predicted proteins | sample DSLFC04101__metabat2_high_PE_006 | metagenome-assembled genome bin DSLFC04101
CCCCGGAAGTCTGTCCGGTCTGCGCGCATCCGAAGGCCTACTTCGAGCTCCGCGCGAAGAATTATTGATTCTATACAACTACAAAGAAGGACGCCGGCTTATAAGCCAGCGTCCTTTTTTATCGTCAGTTTTTTGGTCAGGCCTTCTTCGCCTTCAGCGTGACGTGCGACGGGTCGTGCTCGCGGCGGATGCAGCGGTCGAGCCACTTGAAGCGCGCATAGTAGGCGATGAACACGATCGCCGTCACCACCCATGTGGCCGGGTAGTTCATCGCGACCATCTCCATCGTCGGCCACAGCGGCACCGCGATGATCAGCCACAGGATCCGCAGGCCGCACACGCCGAAGCAGGTGATCAGCATCGGCTGCAGCGCCTCGCCCGCGCCGCGGATCGCGCCCGAAAAGATCTCGATAAAGACGAACGTGAAGTACGACGGCGCGAGGATCATGAAGAAGTTCGCGCCGATGCGCACGACGGCGTCGTCGCCGGTGAAGAAGCGCAGCAGCGGCTCGCGGAACACGAAGAGCAGCGCGCTGAGCACGATCGTCGTGCCGAGCGCCATCAGAAGCCCAACCCGCGTGCAGCGCTTGACGCGGTCGTAGCGGCGGGCGCCGAAGTTCTGGCCGACAAACGTCGTGACCGAGATGCCGAACGCGTTCATGACCATCCAGATGAAGCCGTCGATCTTGCCGATCGCCGCCCAGGCCGCGATCGCGTCGGTGCCGAAGCCGTTGATGCTGGCCTGAATGAAAATGTTCGAGAACGAGTACATGACCGACTGCAGGCCCGCCGGCAGGCCGATGCGGATGACGTTGCGCAGGATGCTCGCATCGAAGCGGATCTTCCGCAGCTCCACGCGGTAGGATTCGCGCGTCCGCATCAGGCGCACCAGAATCAGCGCGGCGCTGATGACCTGCGAGAGCACCGTCGCGAACGCCACGCCGAACACGGCCCAGTGGAAAACGACGACGAACAGCAGATCGAGCACGACGTTCGCAAGGCAGCAAACGATCAGGATATACAGCGGCATGCGCGAGTCGCCGATCGCGCGCAGGATGCCGGTGCCGATGTTGTAGATCATGTTGGCGATGATGCCCGCATAGTAGACGTTCATGTACAGCAGCGCGTCCTCCAGAATCTCCTCGGGCACGCTCATCGCGACGAGTACCGGGCGCGCCGAAACGAAGCCGACGACCATGATGACGACGCCGCCGACGATCGCCAGCGCCATCGAGGTGTGCACGGCCTTCGAGACGTTCTCGCGGTCCTCCGCGCCGAAGAACTGCGAGACGATGACCGTCGCGCCCGACGAAACGCCGACGAAGAAGCCGACCAGCAGGTTGATAACCGTGCCGGTCGTGCCCACGGCCGCGAGCGCCTCCTTGCCGACATACTGGCCGACGACGACCGTATCGACCGTATTGTAGAGCTGCTGGAAGAAGGTCCCGATCAGAATCGGGAAAAAGAACAGCAGAAGCTGCTTCCAGATCACGCCGTCTACAATTGAATTTTCCGTTTTCTCCATATTCTCCGCTCCTCTTACCGCATTGAAAATCTGCATTCGTTCTGCCGAAAAGCCCCGCGCTTTTTTGGCGTATCGCCGCTTATTCTAGCATACCTTTCCCCAATTTTCAACTGCCTGCGAACCGGATACGGCAAAATTCAGGAAAAATTTTTGCGCCGCACACAGGCCATCAGCACGAGCGAGCAGAGCACCAGCGTGACCGGGATCACATAGATCGCCGCGGAGAACGAGATCTGCTCCGCCAGAAGGCCGACCAGCGGCGGGATGACCATGCCGCCGATCGTCGAGCCGAGGCAGACCACCGAGGTCGCGGCGCCGGCCTGCTCCGGGCAGCAGGCGCAGCCCATCGCCATCATCGAGGGGAACGCCGCGCCGGTCAGCACCGCGCCGATGCAGAGCACGGCCGTGAGGACGATCGCGTCCCGGCGCAGGAGCGCCGCCGTCATCATCGCGGCGGAAATCGTGCAGCAGACGCAGAGCCAGCGGCCCGGGTCGACCCGGCGGCTCAGGGCCGACTGCAGGAAGCGCCCGAGCATGACGCCGGTCCAGTACAGCGTCAGCGACGCGCCCGCCGCCGCGGCGCTGTTGAGCTCCGTCTCGACATAGGAGGCGATCCAGAGGTTCACCGCGCTCTGCTGGCCCATATAGAGCAGACACGCGAAGCTGACGAGCAGCAGCCCCGGGTTTTTGAGCAGCGCGAGGATCGACCCCTTCCCCGCGTGCTGCTGCGCCGCGGCGTCATCCCAGCGGCAGATGAAAACGAGCAGCAGCGTGACCGCCGTGCAGAACACGCCGAACCACAGGAACGTGTGGTTCCAGGCGATGCCGATCTCGAGCAGCACCGAGGCGTAGATCGGGCCGGCGAGCGAGCCGAGACCGTAAAACGCGTGGCAGATATTGAGGTAGGACGTGCGCTTGTCCGGGCAGCGCTCGGAAATGTACGCGCTGATCAGCAGATTCAGAAAGCTGTTCGCGGTGCCGAGGACGAGGAAGCACGCGATCATCAGCCCATACGGCGGCACGAGACCGAGGGCGTACAGCATCAGCGTGTAGACCGCGAACATGATGCAGATCAGCCGCAGCTTCGGGAAGCGGTCGGAAAGCACGCCGCCGAGCAGCGTCGCCGCAAAGCCGCCGACGCTCTGCACCGAGCCGATCAGGCCGACCTGCCCGTAGGACAGGGCGTAATGCGCCGTCATGTCCGGGATCAGGATGCCGGTCATCGTCGCGGAGATCGAGAAAAAGAACATCAGGCCGAACAGGCAGTATACGATCAGCCGCCCGCGGCCCGCTTTTGCGCCGTTCTTTTCGTTCATAAGGATTCCCCCAAAAGCAGAATTTCACGCGGCCGCGCGCCGCGCTTCGGATACAGTGATATTTTATCATGGCGTATCGCGCGCCGCAAGGGAGAAAACCCGCCTGCAAAGGGGAATTTCCTGTGTTTTCCGCGCCGCGCGCAAAAAGAGGGCGCCCCGCGGGACGCCCTCTTCTGCGCGTTCGCTTACAGCAGCCGCTCGACGGCCCTTTCCGCCTCGGAATTGTTTTCGTTGCGGTAATTCCGCGCCATCGTCTTCAGGGCCTGCTCGGCACGGTACATCGAACCGTGCTGAACGCTGAAGATCGCGTCGTCGATCAGGTCCTCCTGATACCGGGGCAGGTTCCCCGTGCGGTCCAGCCAGTTCTTCAGCGCTTCCAGATCTTCTTTGTCCATTGTTCTTTCCCTCTTTCTTTTTGTTTTTTACATGCAGCCGCCCGGCAGGACGCCCCGCCTTTTGAACAGCCGCAGATTTTCGTCTTTGCGCGTTCACGCGTTTTCCCTGCGCGGCGCGAACTTGCCGCAGTTGCAGATGGTGTCGTTCTTGCGCTCCCCGGTGATCTGGCAGACGCCGTGCACCCAGTAGACGCATTTGCTGCAGGTGTTGTACTCGCCCATACCGTCCTCGCTTTCTGTGCCGCTCAGACGAGGCTGTGCAGCTTCTTTTCGGTGATCCTGCCGTTCAGCGAGCATTCGAAATTGCCCGACTCTGTGATGACCTCCGATATCATGATGCAGATGAAATCCCAGTACCCGCCGGGCCGCACCGCCGGCGGCTGCAGGCCGAGCTGGGCGTACGAGATCGTTTCGCCGTCGCGCCCGGTGGACCACTGCTGGAAGCCCTTCGGGTTGGCGAGGTCCCACTCCAGCCGGAAGCCGTCGTCCTTAAAGACCAGGTAGACGCAGTCGTTGCGGTTTTCCTTCAGGCTGATCCGCTCCTGCAGCGCCTTGCCCGCGCACAGCTTTTTGAAATACGCCTGGAGGCCGTCGAGGAAGCTGTCGTGCAGGTAGCCGACGCGCAGGTAGTAGGTGTTCCCCTCTTTCTGCACGAAGGCCATGTAGCTTTCCTGGCCCGCCGGGATTTTGACCGCGAAGCCGGAAGCCTTTGCGTTCAGCGCGACGACCGACGGAATGCCGGAATTCGCCATGCAGACCGAGTGCTCCGCCGCGGACAGCTCGACAACCGTGTTCTGGTGGTCGATCATCTCCGCGACCTGCTTGCCGTCCACAATGATTTTCAGCGGGATGGAATCTGTTGAAATCGCCGTCCATCTCCTTCGCATTGCAGCGATCAGACGGGCGCGTCCCGAAAAAGCGCGCAAAAAAAGAGGGCCTCGCGGGAAGCCCTCTTTTCCTTATTCGATGATCGTCACCGGGTATTTTTTCTCCACATCTTTCGGCTCCGCCGCCGCGTAGCCGAGCGCCGCCATGCCGTACACCATGTGGTCCTCCGGCACGCCGAGCTCCGTCAGGACCGCGCGCACGCCGGGATCGTTGCAGGTATCCGAGCCCTGGTTGATCCAGACCGACGCGATGCCCATCGAGTGCGCGGCGAGGAAGATGTTCTCCAGCGCGCAGGCGTTGTCCCATGTCTTGATCAGCCCCGTCTCATTTGAGGGGATGATCAGCGCCGCCGGACGGTACAGGTTGTAGTCGGGACTGCCGAGCGCCTTGCCCATCGCGTCTGCGAGCTTTTTGATCTTCTTCGGGTTCAGCACCGCGGAGAAGTGCCACGTCTGGCGGTTCATCGCGCTGGGCGCGTGCGTCGCGCAGCGCAGCAGCGTCTCGATCGTCTCGCGGGCGATGGGCTTCTCCTGAAAGGCGCGCACGCTGCGGCGCGTCAGGATGTTTTCAATCACTGCATTCGTCATGTCTTTTCCTCCCAGATTCAGATGATATTCAGACCCGGCGGTCAGAATTTCGCCGCCAGAAGATCTGCAATTTTTTCGGCGAGGGCGCGCTCCCGCTCCGTGAAGCGGTTCCGGATCGGGCTGTCGATGTCGAGCACCGCGCGGACAACGCCGTCCCGGATGACCGGCACGACCAGCTCCGAGCGGCTCGCGCTGTCGCAGGCGATGTGCCCCGGGAACGCGTGGACGTCCGGCACAAGCTGCGTTTCCGCCGCCTCGCAGGACGCGCCGCAGACGCCGCGCCCGCGGGCGATGCGCACGCAGGCCGGCTTGCCCTGAAACGGCCCGAGCAGCAGGCTGCCGTCCGGCTGCACCGTGTAAAAGCCCGCCCAGTTGACGCGGTCGAGCGTTTCGAACAGGAGCGCCGCGAGGTTCGCCATGCACGGCACGGGCTCCGGCTCGCCCTCGAGCAGCGCGGCCGCCTGCAGCGCCGCTTCGCCGTATTTTTTGTCGAAGTGCGCGTCCACGACCGCCTGCGGCGCCAGCGTCAGGTACGGGTACGTATGGCTGAACCGGTAGCCGAGCTGCTGCGCAAGCCCGAGGCTCTCGAGGTTCGCCGCGTCCCACGAGGGGTACAGCCCCCGCTCGAGGCAGTCGAGGATCAGCCGCGCGGCGCAGGCGCGGGCCAGGTGGCGCCGGCGGTGCGCTTCGTGCGTGCCGATCTCGATCTCGATGCCGCCGTCGAACACGGAATACGACGACGCGCCGCAGACGATCTCGCCGTTTTGCAGCGCAAACACGCCGAGCGCCTGCGCGGAAAACGACGCGTAGTCCGCAAAATTCGAGATGAAGTCGCGCATCCAGCCGCCCTTCTCGCGGATCTGCGCCCAGATTTCCGGCGTCATGCCCGAAAGCACGTAGCCCGCCGGGACGTCCGCCGCAAAGCGGCGCAGGCGCGCCGGGTCGAACACGCCGCTCTCCTTGCGCGTCGCGTACCGCACGCCGCCGCCCATGTCGCAGAGCAGCGACCGGCAGAGCGCGAACTGCGCTTCGTCCGGCGCGGCGAGCAGCATCGGGTGGTCGATGTTCGCCTGCACGCCGGCGAGCAGCGCCTGCACCGCGTCGGCGTCCTCCGCCGGGGAAGCGAGCAGCGCGAAGTCGCCGAGCAGCACGCAGGCCGCCGTCATCGCGCGGCCCACGTAGATCTCGCCCATCGTGCCGTCGAGCGCCGACCAGACGATCGTCTCGTCCCAGCCGTCGAACAGCTCGAGCGCCGCGGACGGGTCCTCCAGCCTGTGGATATCAGAACTCATCTTTTATACTCCTTGTAAAGAGGCGGTTGATTGCCTCTCTCGGACAGTCATTTTTATACAGTACGTTGTACACGGCGCGGCAGATCGGCAGGTCGGCGCCGACGGTTTTGCCCAGCCGCAGCAAAGCGTCCACCGCGTAGTAGCCCTCCGCCAGCGCGTCGAACCGCTCGTGCTTCACGAATTTCTCGCCGAACATGCGGTTGTGCGAGTACGGGGAAAACAGCGTCGCCTCGTAGTCGCCGAGGTGGCACAGGCCGTAGGCCGAAAGCTCGTTGCCGCCGAGCGCGTCGATCAGCCGGGCGATCTCGCGCGTGCCGCGGGCCATCAGCGCGCCCTTGAGCGTCGAGAGGCCGAGGCCGTCGAGCATGCCGGCCGCGATGCCGATGACGTTTTTCGCCGCCGCGCCGATCTCGCTGCCGATCAGGTCCTGCCCGTAGTAGAAGCGGATCAGCTCGCTCGAAAACGCGTCGACCAGCATGTGCTTCGCGTCCTCGTCGGCGCTGTCGATGACCATGCAGTTCGGCACGCCGGCCGCAAACTCCTGCACATGGCCGGGGCCGACCCAGACCGCGACGCGGTTCGAAGCGTCGCAGCCCGCGGCGCAGACCTCGGAGAGCCGGAGCCCGGTCTCGATTTCGACGCCCTTCATGCACAGCACGAAAATTTTATCCCGCAGGTGCAGCGGCTCAAGCTCGCGCATCAGGCCGCGGAGCCCCTGCGAATTGACGGAAATGATGATGACCTCGCTTTCCGCCGCGCCCGAAAGCGCGGTGGTCAGCGTCAGCGAATCGGGCATCGTGACGAGCCCGTTCGAGCGGGTTTCGAGCAGCGCCTGCATCCTTGCGGAGCCTGCGCGCCCGTAAAGGGATACGCTGTGGCCGATCTTGTCGAGGTACCATGCGATGAAGGAACCCCAGCGGCCGCAGCCGATCACGGTAATTTTCATATCGGGAGAATCGCCTTTCCGACGGCGTCCATGCGCCGTCCTTTTTGATTTCCAACGCCAAACGCGCGCGGTCCCGGCGTGCGCCGGCTTATTTGTCGCGGAAGAGCGCCGCGCTGTCCTTTGCGTAGATCACGCCGGAGATCGCGGCGAGCAGCGCCGCGACGCCCATCAGCGCGAAGCCGATCCAGTAAAACACGGCCTGCAGCGTCTCGTAGGCCGGCAGCGCGATCAGGCCGAGCGCGTGCAGCTCGAGCACGTACTGCAGCAGGAAGATCACGCAGATTGCGACGATCTGCGAAACGGTTTTCGCCTTGCCCCAGCCGTTCGCCGGGATCACCTTGCCGTTTTCCACCGCGATCAGGCGGATGGAGGTGACGGCGAACTCGCGGATCATGATGAGCAGCACGAACCACACGTTCGCAAAGCCCGTCTCCACAAAGCAGACGAGCGCCGACATGACCATGATCTTGTCGGCGAGCGGGTCCATCAGCTTGCCGAAGTTCGTGATCAGGTTGTCGCGGCGGGCGATCTTGCCGTCGAGGTGGTCGGTGTAGGACGCCGCGCCGAAGATCAGCCCGGCGATCAGAAGATGGTGCGGGATGAAATCCGCCAGCGTGAAAAACACGAAGAACGGGACCAGCGCCATGCGCAGTATCGTCAGTTTATTCGGTAGATTCATGGTAATCACTATTCCTTATTTTTTGTGCCGGTCGGCGAAGCCGATCGCCGCCTGGCTCGTCGCGGCAAAGGCACAAATCGTGTGTGAAAAAGTATTTTTCACACGACCGCCCTCTTTCGGTCAGACGCGCGTGCCGAACAGGTCGCAGTCGACCGCCTCGTCGATGTGCACGGTCACAAGTTCGCCGAAGTACGGCTTTTTCTCCGCCGTGAAGAACACCTTGCCGTCGATGTCCGGCGCGTCCATCGCGCTGCGGCCGAACCAGCACTCGGCGTAGCGGTCGAAGCCCTCGGTCAGCACCTCGACGTCGCGGCCCACCTGCTTTTCGCCGAGGCGGTCCATGATGTTCATCTGCGAATCCATGATGAGCTCGGCGCGGTGGTTCTTGACCTCCTCGTCGATCTGGTCGGGCAGCTCGGCCGCCGGGGTGTCCTCCTCCTGCGAATAGGCGAAGCAGCCGAGGCGCTCAAACTGCACCTCCTTTACGAACTCGGCGAGCTCGGTGAAGTCCGCTTCGGTCTCGCCCGGGAAGCCGGTGATCAGCGTCGTGCGCAGCGTGACGCCCGGGATCTTCTCCCGGATCTTCCGCATCAGCGCCGTGAGGCTCGCGCGGTCGCCGCGGCGGTTCATCGCCTTCAGGATCCTGCCCGACGCGTGCTGCAGCGGCAGGTCGATGTATTTGACGATCTTTTCCTCTTCGGCGATCGTGTCGAGCAGCTCGTCGGTGATCGCGTCCGGGTAGCAGTACAGCACGCGGATCCAGTGCAGCTTCTCGATTCCGCACAGGCGGCGCAGCAGCTTTGCGAGCGAATATTCGCCGTACAGGTCGAGCCCGTAGCGCGTCGTATCCTGCGCGATGAGGATCAGCTCCTTCGCGCCGTTTTCGACGAGCGCGCGCGCCTCCTCCTCGATGCTCTCCATCGTGCGGCTGCGGTAGCCGCCGCGGATCAGCGGGATCGCGCAGTAGGTGCAGCGGTTGTCGCAGCCCTCGGCGATCTTGAGGTACGCGAAGTAGCTCGGCGTCGAAAGCTCGCGGTCGCCGCACAGCGGCATCTTTTCCTTCTCCGGGAAGCGCTGCGTAAAGCCTTCCATCGCGCTTTCGATGCAGGCGGCGATGTCGCCGTTCGCGCCGATGCCGAACACGCCGTCCACCTCGGGCAGCTCCTTGTGGATCTCCTCGCGGTAGCGCTCCGCGAGACATCCCGTGACGACGAGCTTCTTGATGCGGCCCTCCTTCTTGAGCGTCGCAAGCTCGAGGATCTCGTCGATCGACTCCTGCTTCGCGCTCTCGATGAAGCCGCAGGTGTTGACGATCGCGACGTCGGCGAGCGCCGCGTCGTCGCACAGTTCAAAGCCCGCATTTTTGAGGCTCGCCATCAGCATTTCGCCGTCCACCTGGTTTTTTGCGCAGCCCAGGCTGACCATTCCCACTTTGATTGCCATATGTAAAAAGTCCTTTCCTCTTGTTTTCAGCCGTATTTTCTTTCTATTCTAACAGAAAACAGACGGTTTTTCAATCGAAAAGCCGTCTGTTCACAAAAAACGTACAAATGGATTTGGTTTTTATTCCTCCGGGCCCTCCGCGTTCAAAACGCTGAAGATTTCCTCGAAGCCGTAGCCGTACCGCTGCAGCGCGGCGACGGCGCGGCGGCGGACCTTTTCGTCCGTCCATGCGCCCGGATATTTTCGCTCCAGAATCGCGCGGATGTTTTCCTCCGTCTCGTCGCGGTCTGTGGAAAACTCCGCGAGCACCGCCTCGATCACGTCGTCCGCGATGCCCTTCCGGCGCAGCTCCTGCTTCACGCGGCGCGCGCCGAAATGCTTGCCGCCGAACAGCGACTGCGCAAGGCGGCGCGCGTAGTCCTCGTCGTCGATGAGGCCGAGCTCCTCCATGCGGTCGGCCGCGCGCTGCGCCGCTTCGCGGTCGAACTCGGCGCGGGCGATCTTATCCGCAAGCTCCTTTTTGGAGTGCGCGCGGTGCTCGAGCAGGTAGAGCGCCTTCTCGTGGGCGCGGTGCTCGGCGGAAGCCTCTAAAAGCGCGTGCAGCGCTTCGTCGTCCAGCTCGTCGCCGACCGCAAGGCCGCTGCGCGCGAGCGTTTCCGTATCGACCTGCACGGCCGCCTCGCCGTCGATGTAAAGCTGCGAGAGCCTGCGGCGGCGCGGCCGGATATCTGTCAGGATCATTCGTCGTCATCGACGGTGATGTCGATGTCCGCCTTGACCTTTCTCGAATCAACGGGCTTTTCCTCGGGCATCGGGGCCGTCTCGACCGGCGACACGACCGGCTTGCCCTCGCCCTTCGCCGTCTTCAGGTAGAGCTTGTCGGCGTTCTGCTTGACGCGCTCGGTGATCTCCTCAAAAATATCGGGGTTATCCTGCAGGAACTTCTTCGCGTTCTCGCGGCCCTGGCCGATGCGCGTGCCGTTGTAGGAGAACCACGCGCCGCTCTTCTGCACGATGTCGAGCTTCTCGGCGAGGTCGAGCAGCTCGCCGACGCGGGAGATGCCCTGCCCGTACATGATGTCGAACTCGACCTCGCGGAACGGCGGGGCCACCTTGTTCTTCACGACCTTGACCTTCGTGTGCGAGCCGATGATGTCGGTGCCGTTCTTGATGACCTCCTTCTTGCGCACGTCGATGCGCACGGAGGAGTAGAACTTCAGCGCGCGGCCGCCCGGCGTGACCTCCGGGTTGCCGTACACGACGCCGACCTTCTCGCGGAGCTGGTTGATGAAGATCGCGACGCAGTTCGACTTCGAGATCGCGCCCGCGAGCTTGCGCAGCGCCTGCGACATCAGGCGCGCCTGCAGGCCGACGTGGCTGTCGCCCATCTCGCCCTCGATCTCGGCGCGCGGCACAAGCGCGGCGACCGAGTCGACGACGATGACGTCGATCGCGTTCGAGCGCACGAGCGCCTCGGTGATCTCCAGCGCCTGCTCGCCGGTATCCGGCTGGGAGACGAGCAGCGAGTCCACGTCGACGCCGAGCGCCGCGGCGTACACCGGGTCGAGCGCGTGCTCGACGTCGATGAACGCGGCGTTGCCGCCCATCTTCTGCCCCTCTGCGACGCAGTGGAGCGCGAGCGTCGTTTTACCGGAGGATTCCGGCCCGTAGATCTCGACGATTCTGCCGCGCGGCAGGCCGCCGATGCCGAGCGCGAGGTCGAGCGAAAGCGACCCGGTCGGGATCGCCTCGACCTGCAGCGTGTTGTTCTGGCCGAGGCGCATGACCGCGCCCTCGCCAAACTGCTTCTTGATCTGCGTCAGCGCGGTTTCCAGCGCCTTGAGCTTATCTTCCGGCTTGATCCTGTCGTTGCCCTTGACCTTTTCCGAGACCTTGCCGTTCTTATCGCTTGCCATATCGTACCCTTACCTTTCTTTCACTGCGCCTATTTTCTGCTTCTTTCCAGGGCGGTCCGCCCGGCGCCGCACAGGCCCGGAACGAGGCCTGCAGCAGACTGCGCCGCCCCTTCGGAACGCTTGCTTTCACAGCTTTCATTATACTAAACGCCGCAAAAAAAAGCAATGGATTTCCCGAAATTTTTCGAACATATTTTCTTTACGCGCTACAGTAAAGACCGGACAGCATCCGGTCTTCCTTCCATACTGCGCCCCGTTCAGCGTTCCATCCGGACAAGATACGCTTCTGTGCCATCCTCGAGCTTTTTCTCATCCGTTAAGCGGAAGCCATGCTTCCGGTAAAATTTGATTGCCCGCTCGTTCTTCTCCAGCGCCCACAGCCAAGCCGCGCCGCGGCTCTCCACAGCATAGTTCAGAAGCTTCTCGCCGATGCCGGAGCCCTGCAGAACGGGCTCAACGAAAAGCTTCCGGATCTCATCGCCGGAGATCTGTATCATGCCTTTTACTGCGCCGTCATCGTAGACGTACGTGTTCTGAAGCGCTTCCCCGTCGGCAAGATAGTCCTCAGCGACGCTTTTGACCTGCATTTCATCGAAATAAAACGCGTCGTCGCGGAAAATAGGATAAAAATTGAGCCTGTAATTGAACACGAGGATTTCCGCAATCCGATACGCGTCCCGCTTCTCTGCCGGCCTAATCACCTGCGTCATATTGCCACTTGCCTTTCTGCGCAGCGCACAAATCTCCGTATTTTTACAGAATACCGCCGCTTTCAAAATTTAAGGGGACCGGCGGCAGCCGATCCCCTGCTTTGCTTGACTTTTACTCTTTAAAGCCCGAGCAGCGCGGTCGCGGCGGTCTTCATCTCCGCGATGATCGCTTCGGACTCCTCGCGCGTCTTGCCCTTGCCGGAAAGATAGATCTTGATCTTCGGCTCGGTGCCGGAGGGACGCACGATCAGCTTGCTGCCGTTCTCGAGGCGGTACTCGAGCACGTTCGACTTCGGCAGCTCGATCGTCGTCTTCTCCTCGCCGTCCGTGCGGACAGAGAGCTTGTAGTCGCTGCGGCCGATGACCTTGCAGCCGGCGATCTCCTGCGGCGGATTCATGCGCAGGCCGTCCATGATGGCGTTCATCTTCTTCATGCCGTCCTCGCCCTCGAAAGCGAAGTTGCACAGGTCGTTCTTGTAGTAGCCGTACTTCTCGTACAGGCCGTTGATCGCGTCGACGAGCGTCATGCCCTTGTCCTTGTAGAAGGAGGCCATCTCGCAGATCAGCATGCTGCCGTTGACGGCGTCCTTGTCGCGGACATAGCCGCCGGAGAGGTAGCCGTAGCTCTCCTCGAAGCCGAGCAGGAAGCGCTCCGGGTGGCCCTCGCTCTCAAGCAGCGCGATCTGGTCGCCGATGTACTTGAAGCCGGTCAGCACACGGCGGATCTCGATGCCGTAGTCCTTCGCGATGTCGTTGACCATGTCGGTGGAGACGATCGTCGTGACGGCGACCGGGTCCTTCGGCAGGTTGCCGAGCTCCGTCTTGCACTGGGCGATGAAGTTCAGAAGCAGGATGCCGACCTCGTTACCGGTCATCAGCTGGTACTCGCCGTGCTGGTTGACGGCGATGCCGACGCGGTCGCAGTCCGGGTCGGTTGCGAGCAGCAGGTCGGGCTTTACGGTCTCGCACAGCTCAAGGCCCTTCTGCAGCGCCTCGCGGATCTCCGGGTTCGGGTACGGGCAGGTCGGGAAGTTGCCGTCCGGCTCGCTCTGCTCGGGCACGACCGTGACGTCCTTGACGCCGATCTTGTCGAGGATGCGCAGCACGCACATCTTGCCGCTGCCGTTCAGGGGCGTGTAGACGATCTTGAGGTTATCCGCCGGCTTGCCGAGGATGCTCTCCTTGTACACGTCCTCGATGAACGCGCTGACGGTCTCCTCGCCGATGTACTCGATCTTGCCCGCTGCGAGCGCTTCCTCGAACGGGATCTTCTTCACGTCTGCAAAAATATCGAGCGCTTCGATGGCCGCCATGATGCCGTCGGCCATGCCCTCGGTCACCTGGCAGCCGTCGCTGCCGTAGGCCTTGTAGCCGTTGTACTTCGCGGGGTTGTGGCTCGCCGTGACGCAGATGCCCGCGTCGCACTTCAGATGGCGCACCGCGTAGGAAAGCGCCGGCGTCGGCATGAGCTGCGGGTAGAGGTACGCCTTGATGCCGTTCGCCGCGAGCACCGCCGCGGATTCCTTCGCGAACAGCACGCCCTTGTTGCGGCTGTCGTGCGCGATCGCAACGGAGAGCTCCTTGCCCTTGCCGGTCTTAATCAGGTAATTCGCAAGACCCTGCGTCGCCTTTCTGACGGTGTAGACGTTCATGCGGTTCGTGCCAGCGCCGATGACGCCGCGCAGGCCGCCCGTGCCAAACTCCAGATTTCTGTAGAAGCGGTCGTTGATCTCCTCCGGCTTATCCTGGATGGAAAGCAGCTCTTCCGTGAGATCCTTATCGTCGAGCTCGACGCTCAGCCATCTCTCATATTCGGTCATATTCCTCGTCCTTCCATGAAATTATTTTCACATGTGTCGTCACTACCCTTGACGGGGAATCGGGCGTTTCGCGCGGGGCGCAGGGCCGCTCGCCGCCTCCGCCCGTTCCGAAAAACCATGCGGCCTTCCTCCATCGAAAGTAGAAAATGCGCATGCAAAGGTCTATAGAATAAGATTACCATTTTCTATGTACAATGTCAATGACGAATTGTGTAAAAGCAGGTCACTTTCTGTATATAATGTTTGTAAGGATTCCGGCCTCGGAAATATCCACCAGCCCGCAGGACGCGCCGTACCCGGAGGCCGAGCCCGGATTTAAAATATACAGCCCTTCGTCGTACTGCTCCATCGGCTGGTGCGTGTGCCCGAACAGCAAAAGGTCCGCCTTTTTCGCCCGCGCCGCGCACACAACGCGGTAAAAGCCCATCTTCACGCCGTAGTTGTGCCCGTGCGTGCAGAAGATCCGTGCGCCGCCGAGGTCGAGCACGAGGTCGTCCGGCAGGATGGAGCCGAAATCGCAGTTGCCGCGCACGCTGTAAAACGCCTTTTCCGGGTAAAGCCCCTGCATGCACTCCACGTCGCGCGCGCCGTCGCCCAGGAAAATCACCGCGTCCGCCGTGCGTTGGCGGGCGATCATCTCCTGCATCCAGCCCGGGTTTCCGTGCGAATCCGAAAAAACGAGTAGCTTCATAAAATCACCATTCCTTATTTTTTGTGCCGGTCGGCGAAGCCGATTGCCGCTTTGCCCGTCGCGGCAAAGGCACAAATCGTGTGTGAAAAAGTATTTTTCACACTACCTTTCCTTTCTGCCGCAAAGGCGGCCGAAACGTGTTTTGGCATCGAATCCCGCCTTCGCGCATATGCTGTAGGGAGACCGATTGAAAAGGGGAGAACACCATTGAATGAGAACCAGATGCAGGCGCTTTTAAAGCTCGCCGCCCAGCGGCTCAACACAACGCCCGAGGCGCTGCGCAGCGCGGCGGAAAACGGCGATCTGCAAAACATCACCGGAAACGCGAACAGCCCGCAGGCCGAACAGCTCCGCCGCGTGCTGCGCGACCCGGAGGCCGCCAAAAAGCTGCTTTCCACGCCCGCCGCCCAAAAGCTCTTCGAAGCGCTCGGCGGGCAGAAATAAGCCGGGGCGTCCGCCGGAAGGGAGGTCCGCGCCATGGACGACATTTCCGCCGCGATCCGCTCCGTGCTGAACGACCCGCAGAGCATGGCGCAGATCCAGAACATCATGCAGTCGCTCGGGGCGAACGACGCGGGGCAGAGCGGCGGCCAAAACGCGCCGGGCCCCGCCCCCGCGCAGAATGCGCCGAACGGCGCGGGAAACGCGTTGCAGTCGTTGCTGCCCGCGCTCGGCGGCGCAAACGACAACCCGATGATGACGATGCTGCTGCGCGCCGCGCCGCTGCTCGCCTCCGCCAACCAGGAGGACGACGCGACGCGGCTGCTCGCGGCGCTGCGCCCGCTTCTCGGCGAAGCGCGCCGCAAAAAGCTCGACGAGGCGGTCCGCATCCTAAAGCTGCTGCACCTGCTGCCGCTCCTGCGGGAAAGCGGCATCCTGCAGAACATCTTCTGACGAAAGGCGGGAAGGACGAATGCCGAACAACATGCCGGACGCGCGCGCCATCAACGAGGCGCTGCGCCGCGCCCGGGAGATGCAGTCCCACGCCGCCGCGCAGGCCGCGCCCGCCCCGGACCGCGAGCCGGCGCCGGAGGCCGATCAGAAGCCGCCGCAGGAACGGCAATCCGCGCAGACGCCGCCCGCGCAGAGCGGCCGGAGCTCCCCGCTCGACCTGCTTCTGCAGGACAAGGAGCGCACGCTGATCCTCGCGCTTCTGATCCTGCTTTCGGGCGAGGGCGGCAACACCGAGCTGCTCTTCGCGCTGATGTACCTGCTTATCTGACCTGCCCGTCGCCGCGGATTACATACTTGTAGGAGACGATCTCGTTGAGGCCCATCGGGCCGCGCGCGTGCAGCTTCTGCGTCGAGATGCCGATCTCCGCGCCGAGGCCCATCTCCCCGCCGTCCGTGAAGCGCGTGGAGGCGTTCACGTACACGGCCGCCGAATCGACGCGGGCCGTGAACGCTTCCGCCGCGCGCAGGTCGCGCGTCACGATGCACTCGCTGTGCCCGCTCGAATACCGCGCGATGTGCGCGACTGCCTCGTCGAGGCTGTCGACGACGCGCACCGCGAGGATGTAGTCGAGGTACTCCGTCTCCCAGTCGGCTTCCGAAGCGGGGACCGCCTCGGGCAGAATCGCCCGCGTGCGGTCGTCGCCGCGCAGCTCCACCTGCTTTTCCCGAAGGCGCGCTGCGATCGCCGGCAGCGCCCTTTCGGCGATCTTTTCGTGCACGAGGATCGTCTCGATCGCGTTGCACACCGAGGGGCGCGAGGTCTTCGCGTTGAAGATGATCTCCGCCGCCATGTCGACGTCGGCCGATTCGTCGACGTAGACGTGGCAGTTGCCGACGCCCGTCTCGATGACCGGCACGCGCGCGTTTTCCACAACGGCGCGGATCAGCCCGGCGCCGCCGCGCGGGATCAGCAGGTCGAGGTAGCCGACGAGGCCCATCATCTCCCGGCTCGATTCGCGGCTCGTGTCCTGGACAAGCTGCACGGCCGTGCGCGGCAGGCCTGCGCGCTCGAGCGCCGCCTGCAAAACGGACGTGACCGCCATGTTCGAGTGGAACGCCTCCTTGCCGCCGCGCAGGATCACCGCGCTGCCCGCCATCAGGCAGAGCGCAGCGGCGTCGCTCGTCACGTTGGGGCGCGCCTCAAAGATGATGCCGATCACGCCCATCGGCACCGTGACCTTTTCGATTTTCAGGCCGTTCGGGCGCGTCTCGCCGCTCAGCACGCGGCCCACCGGGTCGCGCTGCGCCGCGACGTCCTCCACGCCCTGCGCCATCGCTTCGATGCGCGCTTTGGTCAGCGTGAGGCGGTCGAGCATCGCGTCGCGCATGCCGCTTTCGCGCGCGGCCGCAAGGTCGACCGCGTTCGCAGCGAGGATCTCCGGCGCGGCCGCGCGCAGCGCCTGCGCCGCCTCCAGCAGCGCGCGGCGCTTTTTCTCGCCCGCCGTGCGCAGCACCGCCGCGGCCTCCTTCGCCGCAGCACCCATTTTCTGAAGCTCCGTCATATCCGTTTCTCCCTTCGCCGTATATTTGGAATCTGCCTGCGTCAGCCGCAGTCGAACACCGTGCCGATGTCCTCACCCTCGAACACGCGGTACAGGTTCTCCGGGTCGTCGCCCGCGAGGATCACGGTCGGGATGTGCGACTCGGCCGCCACCTGCGCGGCGCGGATCTTCGTCGCCATGCCGCCGGTGCCGCGGCTCGAGCCCGCGCCGCCCGCCATCGCGCGCACCTCGTCGGTGATCGCGCGGACAAGCGGGATGCGCTTTGCGTCCGGGCAGGTCTTCGGGTTCTTGTCGTACAGGCCGTCGATGTCCGTCAGGATCACGAGCGCGTCGGCGCCGACGAGCGACGCGACGATCGCCGAAAGCGTGTCGTTGTCGCCGAAGTTGCGGCCCTCGAGCTCGTCAACCGCCACGGTGTCGTTTTCGTTCACGATCGGGATGATGCCCATCGAGAGCAGCTCGCTGAACGTGTTGACGACGTTCGTGCGGCTGTTCTCCCGCGCCGTGACGTCCGCGGTGAGCAGCACCTGCGCGACGTTCTGGTGGTATTCGCCGAAGAATTTATCGTAGATAAACATCAGCTCGCACTGGCCGACCGCCGCCAGCGCCTGCTTTTTTGCGGTTTCGTCCGGGCGCCTTGCAAGCCCGAGCTTGCCGACGCCGACGCCGATCGCGCCCGACGAGACGAGCACGATCCGCCGCCCGCTGTTCTGCAGGTCGCTCAGCGTGCGGCACAGGTACTCGATGCGGCGCAGGTTGAGCTTTCCGTTTTCATAGGTGAGCGTCGAGGTGCCGATCTTCACCACGACGGTCTTTGCATGCTGTAAATCCATTTTCCGCTCCTTATTTCTCCCTTGAAATTTCGCGCATCAACGCTGCGCAGCGTTCGGCAAATTCCCGGCGCATCTGCGCCGTCATGCCCCAATGCCAGCCCTTTCCGCCCGGCGCTTCGGGGTGTTTGTCCGAAACAGTCAGCACCGCGGCGATCTCGACGCCGAGGTACTCGGCCACCGTGAACAGCGCCGACGTCTCCATATCGACGCCGACTGCGCCGCGGCGCCGCCAGAGCGCCTCCTTTTCATACGTCTGGCGGAATACGGCGTCCGTCGAAACGACCGGCAGGCACTTTCCCTCCGGAAACCACCGCCGCACCTTTTCAAGAAATGCGCCGGACGGTGTGGAAAACAGGCGGGGCTCCGCATAGTGCAGGCTCGTCCCCTCCTCGATAAACGCCTTGTCCGGCAGGATCCTGTCCCCCACCCCGGCCTGTTCGGAAAACGCCCCGCACATGCCGGCGGTGAGAACCTGCCGCACGCCCAGCGCATAAAGCGTTTCGAGCGTGTCCGCGGCCTGCGGCGCGCCGCGCCCGCCGTCGAGAAAGCAGACCGGCGCGTCGGGCAGTTGATAGACCGGCGTTCCCCCAAGGAAACGGGGCAGCTTCTCCATCACGCAGACCGCCCCCTGCTCGACCAGCGGCGCGATCACGCCGCCCATATAAAAGAGGATGCAGAGCGCCGGCAGCCTGCGCCGTTCTCCGTCGCCGTGCCGGCTTTCCGCATGCTGCGCCGCCGTGAAAACGGGCGCCGACCGGTCCTCTCTGCTGTACCACATACTCCCCACTCCTTTTGTGGCCATTATACAGGGTTTGCGGCAAAAAGAAAAGGGCTTTTGCGCAAAAAGCCGCCGCGGCGGCGGGGCGGGGCGCGCCTGTCCGCCCGTGCGGCACAAAAGAAAAAGCCTGTCCGCGTGCAAACGAACAGGCTTTGCTTTATTTATCTTCTGTCGCGTCTCGGACGGTCTCCGCGCGGGCGGTCGCTGCGCTCGCGGCGGGGCTTATCGGAGAGCGTGTTCTCCGGCACGGCGCCGTCGAGGTCGATCAGCGCGTCGCGGCGGGAGAGGTTCAGGCGGCCCTTGTCGTCGATCTCGAGCACCTTGACCTTGATGATGTCGCCGACATTGACGACGTCGGTGACGTTCTCGGTGCGCTTGATGTCGAGGTGGGAGATGTGGACAAGGCCCTCCTTGCCCGGGGCGATCTCCACGAACGCGCCGAAGTCCATGATGCGCGTGACGCGGCCGCTGTAGTAGGAGCCCGGCTCCGGATCGTTGACGATCGTGTCGATGATGTCCATCGCGCGGCGGCACTTCTCGATGTCGATGCCCGCCACATAGCAGTGGCCGTCGTCCTCGATGTCGATCGTGACGTCGCACTCGGCGCAGATCTTCTGGATGACCTTGCCGCCCGAGCCGATGACCTCGCGGATCTTGTCGACCGGGACGATCGTCGAGAGCATCTTCGGCGCGTACTTCGAAAGCTCGGGACGCGGCTCGGCGATGACCGGCAGCATGACCTCGTCGAGGATGTAGTTTCTCGCCTTGTGGGTCTTCGCGAACGCCTCCTTGATGATCTCCGGCGTGAGGCCCTTGATCTTCAGGTCCATCTGGATCGCGGTGATGCCCTTCTTCGTGCCGGCGACCTTGAAGTCCATGTCGCCGAAGAAGTCCTCAAGGCCCTGGATGTCGACCATCGTCATCCAGCGCTCGCCCTCGGTGATGAGGCCGCAGGAGATGCCGGCGACCGGCGCCTTGATCGGCACGCCGGCGTCCATCAGCGCCAGCGTGGAGCCGCAGACCGAGCCCTGCGAGGTCGAGCCGTTCGAGGAGAGCACCTCGGAAACGAGGCGGATCGTGTACGGGAACTCCTCGACCGACGGGATGACCGGCAGCAGCGCGCGCTCAGCCAGCGCGCCGTGGCCGATTTCGCGGCGGCCCGGGCCTCTCGAGGGCTTCGTCTCGCCGACCGAGTAGGACGGGAAGTTGTAGTGGTGGATGTAGCGCTTCGTCTCCTCCTCGTCGATGCCGTCGAGGAGCTGGTTGTCGCGCGTGGAGCCGAGCGTCGCGACGGTCAGCACCTGCGTCTGGCCGCGCGTGAACATGCCGGAGCCGTGCACGCGCGGCAGGATGCCAACCTCCGCCGCGAGCGGGCGGATCTCATCCATGCCTCTGCCGTCGACGCGCTTGTGCTCGTCGAGCAGCCAGCGGCGCACAACATACTTCTGCACGAGATACATGCACTCGTCGATCTTCGCGGCCTGCTCGGGATAGATTTCGTCAAAGTGCTCGTGCACCTTCTCGTAGACGGGCTTCAGACGCTCGTCGCGCACGGTCTTGTCGTCGGTGTCGAGCGCGGCGCGCACGTCCTCCACCGCGAAGTCGCGGATCGCCTCGAACATCTCCGGCTCCGGCTTGTTCGACGGGTAGGAGAACTTCTCCTTGCCGATCTCGGCCTGGATGCCCTTGATGAACGCGATGATCTTCTGGTTTTCCGCATGGCCGGCCATGATGCCGTCGAACATATCCTCATCGGAGACCTCGTTCGCGCCGGCCTCGATCATCGCGATGCGCTCGCTTGTGGACGCGACCGTGACCGCCATCTCGGAGACCTTGCGCTGCTCGGCCGTCGGGTTGATGACGAACTTGCCCTCGACAAGGCCGACGGAAACGCCGCTGATCGGGCCGCCCCACGGGATGTCCGAAATGGAAAGCGCGATGCTCGTGCCGACGAGCGCCGCGATCTCCGGCGAGCAGTCCGGGTCGACCGACATGACCGTGCAGACGATCGAAACGTCGTTGCGCATGTCCTTCGGGAACAGCGGGCGGATCGGGCGGTCGATCATGCGGCAGGTCAGGATCGCCTTCTCCGAGGGACGGCCCTCGCGCTTCAAAAAGGAGCCCGGGATCTTGCCGACCGAGTAGAGCTTTTCCTCGAAATCGACGGAAAGCGGGAAGAAGTCGATGCCGTCGCGCGGCTTCGCCGAGGCCGTCGCCGCGACGTGGACGACCGTTTCGCCGTAGCGGACGAGGCACTCGCCGTTTGCGAGCTGCGCCATCTTGCCGGTTTCGATCTTGAGCGGCCGGCCGGCGAACTCTGTTTCAAACACTCTGAATTTTTCGAACATAGCGTATTTTCCTTTCCCCTAAAAAGTCGGACGCACGCCGCCGGCAAACCGCTTAACAATAAAAGGAGCGCGCAGCGCGTGTGCAGCGCACATGCTGTGCGCTTCTTTTACTGCTAACCAGCCTGCTGGCCGCATGCCGCAGATATTATAATCGGCTGCGCGGGCCCCGCGCAGCCGAAAACAGACAAAAATTACTTGCGGATACCGAGCTCAGCGATGATGGCTCTGTAGCGCTCAATGTCAACCTTGGTGAGGTAGTTGAGAAGGTTTCTTCTCTGGCCGACCATCTTCAGAAGGCCGCGGCGGGAGTGGTGATCCTTCTTGTTCACGCGCAGGTGCTCGGTGAGGTCGTTGATGCGCTTCGTGAGAACCGCGATCTGAACCTCCGGGGAGCCGGTGTCGCCCTCATGGCGGGCATACTTCTTGATGATTTCTGTCTTTTCGCTCTTCAGCATTGTGTTTTCCACCTTTACAAATTATTTCCGCGCTCACAGGTCGGGGCCGGTGACTTCCCTGCGGAATCGCTTCCCTTAGGGTTTATCCCTGATCCGTGGGCGGGCACTACGTCAGTATAGCACATATCCGGCCGGTTTGCAAGCAATTTTTTGCGAAATCCCGGCCGTCGTATATTGACAGATTTCCGTTTTCCGTATAGTATAAATATTATGAATTTCCGCGCCCGCCCGGGCGCTTCGTCAACGGACAGAAAGGACGGAACTGCCATGAGTCGAATCGCAGTCGTTACCGATACAAACAGCAGTATGACCCGGGAGGAAGCCAAAAAGCTGGGCGTTTACCTCCTGCCGATGCCGTTCATCGTCGACGGCAAGGAATACTTCGAGGGCGTCACCTGCACCTACGAGCAGTTTTTTGAAATGCTCGCCGGCGGCGCCGACGTCTCCACCTCGCAGCCCTCGCCCGAGTCGATCACGGGCCTGTGGGACGAAATCCTGAAAACGCACGATTCGATCGTGCACATCCCGATGTCCTCCGCGCTCAGCGGCTCCTGCGGCACGGCCAAGGCGCTCGCCGCCGACTACAACGGCCGCGTCTGCGTCGTCGACAACAAGCGCATCTCCGCCACGCAGCGCGAATCGGTGGTCGACGCGCTCACGCTGATCGACAAGGGCCTGACCGCCGCCGAAATCTGCGTGCAGCTTGAGGCGACCGCCCTCAACGCGAGCATTTACCTCGCGGTCAACACGCTGGAGCTGCTGAAGAAGAGCGGCCGCGTGACGCCGGCCGGCGCCGCGCTCGCGACGCTGCTCGGCCTCAAGCCCGTCCTGCAGATCCAGGGCGAGAAGCTCGACGCCTTCGCCAAGGTGCGCGGCATGGCCGCCGCCGAAAAGACGATGCTGAAGGCCGCCGAAAAGGACCTCGCCACCCGCTTCGCAGGCCGGCCCGTGCGCGTCTTCACCGCGTATTCCGGCGACCTCAAGGCCGGGCTCGAGTGGCGCAAGGCCGTCCGCAAGTACTTCGACGACAATAAGATTGAGCTGTACAAGCTGCCGATCAGCATCTCCTGCCACGTCGGCGCAGGCGTCAAGGCGATCGGCTGCGTCGAGTATATCGAGTGACCTTCGGCAAAAATCTTCTTCCGAAAACCAAGAACAGCCGCCCGCGCAGTTGAAAGCGCGGCGGCTGTTTTTTACTGTTCCGTGCGGCGTGCGGCGAAGATCTTCCGCGCCTGCTTCTCGTTGCGCCGGATCTCCTTCTTCAGCGCGTCGAGGCTCGCGAACTTCTTCTCGTCGCGGATGAAAGCCAGCAGCTCGAGCCGCAGCGTCTCGCCGTACAGGTTGCCCGAAAAATCGGGGATCCACGTCTCGGAGAGCGCGCGGTCGGAGCCGACGGTCGGCTTCACGCCGACGTTCGTCACGCCGCAGTACGCCTTGCCGCCGATGTAGACGCGCGAAGCGTACACGCCGAAGCGCGGCAGGATGAAGTGCGCGGGAAAATGCTGGTTGATCGTCGGCGTGCCGATCGTGCGGCCGATGCGGTTGCCGTGCACGACCTCGAACTCGAAGCCGAAGGGCCGGCCCAGCATCGCGGCGGCGTCCTCCATCTCCCCGCGCTCGATCGCCCCGCGGATTCGCGTCGCGCTGATCCGCTCGCCCTTGTAGCAGACCGTATCGACGACGTGCAGCGCGGCGCCGCGCTGCGCACAGGCGCGCGCGAGCCAGGCCGCGTCGCCCGCCGCGAATTTGCCGAAGCGGAAATCCGCGCCGCAGGCGACCGCCTCAGCCGAAAGGCCGAAGCGCAGCACGTTCAGAAAGCGCTCCGCCGGCCAGTCGGCCACGTCGGCGAAATCCGGCATAACAACCGCTTCGACGCCCCATGCGGCGAAGATGCGCAGCCGCTCCTCCATCGTCGTCAGGTAGCGGCAGCTCCCGCCGAGGTGCTCGGCGGGGTTGTCCCGAAACGTGAACACGACCGGCGTAAGGCCGCTTTCCGCAGCCGCGCGGACCACCGCGCGGTGGCCGATGTGCAGGCCGTCGAACGCGCCGAGCGCCACCGCCGTCTTTCCGCAGCCCGCAAGCTGCGCCCTGATTGTCTCCGTATCGCGAATCACGCGCATGGTATCCCTCCGAATTGATGCGAATTTCCCATTCCCGGCGGCGTGCGCCGCCTCAGCCGACCGTATCGGCAAACGATTTCACGTAGCGCAGCGCGCCGTCCTGCAGCGCGGCGATCCCCAGAAAACGATCGCCGCAGTAAACGGCAGCCTGCGCGCCCACGCACGGGCTGCCCTCCATCCGGCAGCGGGCCGCGTCGAGCGCGCCGCCGTTTAAGTACCGTTTTCCCTGCGCCTGCGTGACGTGCACGGCCGGCAGCGAAGCGAACAGCTTTTCCACCGGGCGCAGCACGCCCGAAAAGTCGCCGGTCTCCCGCAGCGCTTTGAGCGCGTCCAGCGAAACGGCGTCGCCGAGCGTGAACCCGCAGGCCGCGGTGCGCCGCAGCGCCGTCATGACGCCGCAGGTGCCGAGCGAAGCCGCGACGTCCTCGATCAGCGTGCGGATGTACGTGCCCTTCGAGCAGGTCACGGCCAGGCGCCCCGTGCGCTGCGCCGCGTCGTACGATAGGAGCGACAGCGCGGCGATGTGGACCGGGCGCGCCGCCCGCTCGACCTCGACGCCCTGCCGCGCGAGCTTATAGAGGCGCTGCCCGTTGACCGAGACCGCCGAGTACATCGGCGGCACCTGTAAAATATCGCCCGTAAACCGCGGGAGCGCCGCTTCCAGCGCCGCCCGTTCCACCGGCGTTTCGTCCCGCGCGAGCAGCCTGCCGGTCGCGTCGCCGGTATCGCGCCGCTCGCCGAAGCGGAAATCCGCCTCGTAGGCCTTGTCGGTATCGGGCAGCAGCGCGGCCGCCTTGGTCGCCCGGCCGAGCAGCAGCGGCAGGACGCCGGTCGCCATCGGGTCCAGCGTGCCGGTGTGCCCGATGCGCCGCTCGCGCGTCAGCCCGCGCACGACCGCGACCGCGTCGAACGAGGTGAAGTCCTGCGGCTTGTCCAGTACAATGATGCCGTCCATCCGGCGGCCTCCTTCCGAAAACAGTTTCTGCCGAAATCCCCTGCGGGCGCTCAGAGCAGCGGCCCGGACGGCGCAAGCCCCTCGAGCGCGCGGCCGCAGGCCTCGACGATCTGTGCCTTGACCGCTTCGAGCGGCGCGTGGATCGTGCAGCCCGCCGCGCCCTTGTGCCCGCCGCCGCCGAACTGCGCGCAGATTTCAGCCGCATTGGCCGGCTCCGCGGCGCGCAGGGAGATCTTGTACTCGTTCTCGCCGCGCTCGCGGATCGTCAGGCCGAGCAGAACGCCCTCCACCTGCCGCACGGTCGCCGAGACGCCGTCGAGGTCGCTCTCCTGCGCGCCGGTCTCGTCGATCAGCCGCTGCGTCAGGCAGAGCACCGCGCAGCGCCCGCCGTGGAAAAACTCCATGTCGCTGTACACGCGCTTCAAAAGCGCGATCGCGGTGCGGCTCTTCGTGTCGAACATCACGCGGTTGATCTCCGCCGACCGCGCGCCGCTTTCGATCAGCGCGGCCGCGATGCGGAACGTCTCCGGCGTGGCGTTCGCGTAGCGGAAGCAGCCGGTGTCGGTCGCGACGCCCGTGTACAGGCAGTCCGCGATCGCCGGCGTGATCTCGGCGCCGAGCGCCGGGATCAGCTTCCAGATCATCTGGCACGCCGCCGCGGCGCCGCCTTCGACCCAGGCTTCCCTTGCAAAGGGGCGGTGCGTCGCATGGTGGTCGATCGCGAGGTCCGCGCGCTCGCCGAGCGTCTCAAGCGCGCCGAGCAGCGCCTTGTCCGCCACGTCGACCGTAACGATCCGCTCCGGCTCAAATTCCGCAAAAGCTATGCCGCGGAACAGGTAGCCGAACTTCTCCGGCACCGCGTCGGCGCAGCGGAACTGCACCGATTTGCCCAGCGATGCGAGCGCGCGGCACAGCGCCGACGCGCAGCCGAGCGTGTCGCCGTCCGGCGAGCGGTGGGACAGCACCAGAATCTTATCCCACGATTTCAGCAGCGCCGCCGCCCTTTCCAGATCCGCCATGTTGCATCCGTCCTTTCCGTCAGTTTTCGTTTTCCGTTTCCTCCTGCCGCTCCTCCTTCTCCAGGTCGTGCAGGATGCGCGCGATGTTCGCGCCGTATTCGATGGAATCCGTCGCCTTGAAGATCAGCTCCGGCACGTGGCGCAGCTTGAGCCGCGCGCCGAGCTCCCGGCGGACGAAGCCCGCCGCGCTCTTCAGGCCCTTCACGGCGTTTTTCGCCGCGTCCATCCCCTCCATCGCGCTGACGTAGACCGTGCAGTACGACAGATCGTTCGTGACCTCCACGCGCACGACGCTCAGCATCACGCCGCTGACGCGCGGGTCCTTGAGCTCGCGCAGGATCGCCGAGATCTCCCGGCGGATGTCCTCCGTGGTTCTGCCCAGCTTATGACTTGGCATGGTGTGCTCTCCTTTCAGGCCGGCCCGCGCCTGCGCAGGCGGCCGCGTTTTATTTTCCGGTAAAATGGGCGGAGATCAGCTCCGCCGCGATGCGGAACCCCGCCTTGAGGCTTTCGGTCTCGATCCACTCCCCGCGCGTGTGCGCGCCGCCGCCGCGGCAAAGGCCGACGGCCGCGGCCGGGATGCCGAGCGAAAACGGGATGTTGCAGTCCGTCGACATCGCGCAGACGCCGGGCTCGATGCCCGCGTGGCGCCGCACGGCTTCGGCGCAGCGCTGCAGAAGCGCCGCCTGCCGCGGGTCCGCGTTGTCGCGGCGCCCGCAGGGCCGCTCGCCGAGCAGCTCCGTCTCGACGTCCAGCCCTTCCGCGCGGAACGCGCCGATCACCGACTCAAAATACCGCCGGGCGTCGAGCAGGCTGTCGCGGTCGTCCGAGCGGAACTCGTAGAGCATTTCGGCCTGCTGGGCGATTGTGTTCACCGAGGTGCCGCCCGTGATCTGCCCGACGTTGAACGTCGTGCGGCTGCCGTTCTGCGGCAGCGGGTACGCGTACAGCTTCCGGATCACGGCGCTCAGCCGCTCGATCGCGTTGCGGTTGCCGAAATTTGCGAACGAGTGCCCGCCCTCGGTGCGCACCGTGACGCGGTAGCGCAGCGAGCCGACCGCGACGCCGCAGATCTCCTCGGTGTAGCCGTCGAACGAGACGACCGCGCGGAGCCTGTCCCCGTAGCGCGCCATAAGCGCCCGGCTGCCCTTGAGGTTGCCGAGGCCCTCCTCGCACGAATTCAGCGCGAAAACAAGGCCGCCGTCCGTCTCAGGCTTTTCCTGCGCGACGTACGCCGCCGCAAGGAGCAGCAGCGCGACGTTCGCCGTGTCGTCGCCGACGCCGGGGCAGAACATCTTTCCGTCCCGCTCGGTCAGCGCCATCGGCTCCATATCGGGGAAAACCGTGTCGGTGTGCGCCATGAAGAGCGCGAGGTCCGCGGCCTGCGCCGCGCGGTACGGGTACACGACGTTCAGCGCCTCGTCGATGAAAACGCCCTCTGCGCCGTGCGCCGTAAGCCAGTCCCTGCAGAACACCGCGCGCCTTTCCTCGCGGCCGCTCGGCGCGGGGATCGCACAGAGCGTGCGCAGCAGCGCGGCCGCCTCCTCTTCATTCTGCTCGATATACCGTTCAAAATCCATGATGCGGCGCCCCTTTCCGAAAAAATCCGCGCCCCGCGGCTGGGGGCGCGGTCAAACCGACTTTCTCGTTTTATTCTCTGTACTCTTCCATCTCGTACGCCTCGAGGACGTCGCCGAGCTTGATGTCGCTGAAGCGCTCGAGCGTGATGCCGCAGTCGTAGCCGTCTGCGACCTCCTTCACGTCGTCCTTGAAGCGGCGGAGCGAGGCGATCTTGTCGTCGGCGATGATGATGCCGTCGCGCACAAGGCGCACCTGCGCGCCGCGGACGATCTTGCCCGAGGTGACGTGGCCGCCGATGACCATGCCGACGTTCGTGATCTTGTAGACCTCGCGGCACTCGGCGCGGCCGAGGAACACCTCGCGGTACTTCGGCGCGAGCATGCCCTTCATCGCGGACTCGATCTCCTCGATGCAGTCGTAAATGATGCGGTACAAGCGCATGTCGACGCCGTCGCGCTTCGCGTTTTCCTCCGCGACCGAATCCGGGCGGACGTTGAAGCCGACGATGATCGCGTTCGACGCGTTGGCGAGCATGACGTCGCTCTCGTTGATCGCGCCGACCGCGCCGTGGATGACGTGCACGCGCACCTCGTCGTTCGAGAGTTTCTCGAGCGACTGGCGCACCGCCTCGACGGAGCCCTGCACGTCGGCCTTGACGATGATCTTGAGCTCCTTCATCTCGCCGACCTTCATCTGCTCGAACAGGTTGTCGAGCGTGACCTTCGTCTGCGAGTTGAACATCTCTTCCTTCTTCTCGTTGAGGCGCTGCTCGACGAGCTCGCGCGCAAGGCGCTCGTCGGAGACGGCGTTGAACGTATCGCCGCCGACCGGCACCTCGTTGAGGCCGGTGACCTCGACCGGCACGGACGGGCCCGCGCTCGTCACGCGCTCGCCGCGCTCGTTCATCATCGCGCGGATGCGGCCGACCGTCGTGCCCGCGACGACGATGTCGCCGACGTGCAGCGTGCCGTTCTGCACGAGCACCGTCGCGACCGGGCCGCGGCCCTTGTCGAGGCGCGCCTCGATGACCGTGCCCTTCGCGGCGCGGTCCGGGTTCGCCTTGAGCTCCATCATGTCGGCCGTCAGGATGATCATCTCGAGCAGGTCCTCGATGCCCATCTTCGTGTGCGCCGAAACCGGGATGCACGGCACGTCGCCGCCCCACTCCTCCGGCACGAGCTCGTACTCGGTGAGCTGCTGCTTGACGAGGTCGGGGTTCGCCGCCGGCTTATCCATCTTGTTGATCGCGACGATGATCGAGACGCCCGCCGCCTTCGCGTGGTTGATCGCCTCGACGGTCTGCGGCATGATGCCGTCGTCCGCTGCGACGACGAGCACCGCGATATCCGTGACCTGCGCGCCGCGCGCACGCATCGTCGTAAACGCGGCGTGGCCCGGCGTGTCGAGGAACGTGATCTCCCGGTCGCCGACGCGGACGCGGTACGCGCCGATGTGCTGCGTGATGCCGCCGGCCTCGCCCGCCGTGACGTTCGCGTGGCGGATCACGTCGAGGATCGAGGTCTTGCCGTGGTCGACGTGGCCCATGACGACGACGACCGGCGCGCGCGGCACGAGGTTCGCGTCGTCGTCCTCGCTGTCGTCGATGATCCGCTCTTCGATCGTGACGACGACCTCCTTCTCGACCTTCGCGTGGAACTCGTCGGCGATCAGCACGGCCGTATCAAAATCGATCGTGTCGTTGATCGTCGCGAACACGCCGTTCATCATCAGCTTCTTGATGACCTCGGCGCTCGTCACCTTGAGGCGCAGGGCGAACTCGCCGACCGTGATCTCGTCCGGCACGGTGATTGTGATGTGCTTCGCCTTGCGCTCGGCCGCGATGCGGTTCAGGCGCTCGGCCTCCGTCTCGCGCTTCGCGCTGCGCGGCTTGCCGCGGCGCTGGCTGCGCTGGTTGATCTTCTGCTTCGCGGCGACGGTCTCGTTTTTCACCTTGTCGTACGCGAGGCGGTCGTACTTCTCGTTGTATTTGTCGATGTTGACGTTGACGGTTCTCGTGTCGACCACGCGGCGGGACGGCGCGCTCGTCGTTTCACCGGCCGGCGCCGCATTCTGCTGCGGGCGCTTGGGCTGGCTGCCGTTCGCGCTGTTCTTCGGCGCGTTCTGCTGCGCCGGGCGGCGGTCGCCCTTCTGGTTCTTGTTGCCGCGCGCGTCCTGCTGCGCGGGCTTCTTTTCGCCCGGCTTCGCCTGCTGCGGCTTCTTCTCCTGCTGCCGGCCGTTCGGCTTCGCGGCGGGCTTCTCCTCCTCGGCCGCGGGCGCCTCCTTCGGCTGGTTGCGCGTCGCAAAGTATGCGTCGAAATCCTTCACCGCATGGTCCTGCGTGAATTTGTCGAACACGATGTCGAGCTCGTTCTCCTCCAGCGCCGTCATGTGCTTTTTCGGCTCCTTGACGTACTTGGCGAGGATGTCGAGCACCTCCTTGTTCGGGACGTTCAGGTCCTTCGCGACCTCATGCACTCTGTACTTTATCATCATAATACACATCACCTATCCTTTTCCGAAGCGTGCAAGGCGTGCGCACGCTCCTCGCTTACTGCCCCAAGCTCCTGCTTCAGCTTTTCCGCAAACCCGGCGTCGCACACGGCGAGCACGCCCGTCTTTTTGCCGATGGCCGCGGCAATATCTTCCATTGTAAACGCGGTTTCGAGAAGCGCCGCGCCGGCGCGGTCGGCCTCGAACCGCATGTTTTTCCTTGTCTTTTCCGAGAGGTCCTGCGTGACGAGCACCAGCGCGCACTCCCCGCGCCGCAGGGCGTCCACGGCGGTCTCATACCCCCAGCGGAGCCTGCCTGCGCGGCGCGCAAGGCCGAGCACGGACAACGCCTTCACCACGGCGGCCGCCTCCCCTCAGTGCTTTTCCGCATCGGCGCAGAGCTCTGCGTACATCGCGTCGTAGACGTCGTCTCCGATGCGGCACGACAGCGCGCGCTCAAAGCGCCGGGCCTTCTGCGCCTTTTTCAGGCACTCGGGGTTGCGGCACACGTAGGCGCCGCGCCCCGGCTTTCTGCCGGTCAGATCCAGCGAGACCTCGCCGCCGGTCTCCACGCCGTCCACCTCGCGGACGGGGGCGCGCACGACGCGGACCAGCTCCTTCTTCGGCTTCATTTCGCCGCAGCCCGCACACATGCGGAGCGGGATTTTCTTCGGCTTCACCTTCTGCATCACGTTCCTTTCTGCGCGGTGCGGCGCCCGGCTCAGGCTTCGTCTTCGCCGTAGAAGCCGCTTTCGGGCTTGATGTCGATCTTCCAGCCGGTCAGCTTCGCGGCAAGGCGGGCGTTCTGGCCCTTGTTGCCGATTGCGAGCGAGAGCTGGCTGTCCGGCACGGTGACCTTGCAGGTGTGCGAGCCGTCCGCCGCGGGCTCGACGGAGAGGACCGTGGCCGGCGCGAGCGCGGAGGCGATGAACTTCTCCGGCTCGTCGCTGTAATCGACGATGTCCATCTTCTCGCCGCCGAGCTCGTTGACGATGTCCGTGACGCGCGCGCCGCGGGTGCCGATGCAGGCGCCGACCGCGTCGACGTCCGGGTTGTGGCTGACAACCGCGATCTTCGTTCTGGAGCCGGCCTCGCGGGCGACGGCCTTGATCTCGACCGTGCCGTCGAAGATCTCGGGGACCTCCTTCTCGAACAGGCGGCGGATGAGGTCCGGGTGCGTGCGGGAGATGATGGCCTTCGGGCCCTTCTCCGTCTCCTTCACGTCCACGACGTAGACCTGCACATAGTCGCCCTCGCGGACGTTTTCGGTGCCGACCTGCTCGCTCTTCGGCAGGACCGCCTCGGCCTTGCCGATCTTGAGCGAAAGCGCGCCCGTCTTCGGGTCGACGCGCTCCACAAGCGCGCTGACCAGCTCCTGGTGGCGGCTTCTGAACTCCTGCATCATCTGGCCGCGCTCGCTGTCGCGGATGCCCTGGCGGATGATGTTGCGCGCCGTCTGCGCGGCGACGCGGCCGAACTGCTTCGTGTCGAGCCGGTGGCGCACAAAGCCGCCGACCTCGGCGCGCGGGTCGTACTGCGCGGCGATGTCGCGCGCGATCTCACAGTTCGGGTCCTCGACCTCTTCGACGATCTGCTTTCTCAGGAAGACGTCGAACTGGCCCTTGTCGGGGTCCATGTCGATGACGACGTCCTCGTTGCCGTAGCTGTTCTTGCAGGCGGTGACGATCGCCTTCTTGATCTTGTCGATCATGAAGTCGATCGGGATGCCCTTTTCCGCTTCGAGCAGCCGGAGCGCCTCAAAAAGCTCCTTGCCGTCGTTGTTTTCCTTTTTCTGCACTGCCTTTCTAGCCATTTTCCGAAATCCCTGCCTTCTGATAATTCTTGCTGTTATGTGTCGTAATCCTCGATCAGGTGGACGGCCGCGCATTCCTTTTTCGTAAAGGTCACGGTCGTCTCCTCGTCGGTGATGATCTCAAAATCGCCGTTCTCCTGCACGTCGATCAGAATGCCCTCCAGCTCGCGCACGCCGTTTTCCAGCGGGCGGATCAGCTTCACGCGGACCGGCGCCTCCAGAAACGCCTCGAAGTGCTCGGGGCGCGTCAGTTTGCGGTTGATGCCGGGGGAGGAGACCTCCAGCGTGTATTCCTGCGGGATCGGGTCCTCGCGGTCGAGCACCGGGCTCAGCGCGTGCGTCATGTCGACGCAGTCGTCGATCGAAACGCCGCCCGGCTTATCGATAAAAATGCGCAGATACCAGTCTGCGCCCTCCTTCGTAAACGTCACATCCCACAGCGTGAGGCCCAGCTCCGCCGCAAGCGGCTGGGCGAGCGCGCGCACGATCTCCGTCGTGCTGCCTCTTTTTTTCCTTTCTTCAGCCATATCGTGCATCCTTTCCCGCAGCCGGTTTCCGGCGCGCTGCGAAACGCGGTGCGCGGTCCTCCGAAAAGCGTGCGGCTGTTTTCGTACCGGGCCATCTGCCCGCAATACAAACAAAAGAGCGGGTCACCCCACTCTTTCATCGTCCTACTATCTACCGTAATGCATTATACCACGGCTTCACCGATTTTGCAACCCCTTTTTAACGCCAAAAGGGCGCGGAAACCCGCGCCCTGCATGGAGTTTTTGCGTTATTCCTCTTCTTCCTCGAGCGCCTCGTGGGCCGCCACGATCGGCTTGGCCTCGAGAATGCTCTCGACGTCCGAGGTGCGGACAATGCCGGACGGCACGCCGTTCAGCGTCGCGATGCAGCGGCGCTCCTCATCCGGATCCTGATAGAAGCAGATCTCTTCGTCTCCGCCGTCAAAGTACGTGTAGCGGACGGTCAGGATCGGCTCGCCCTCGGGCTCGCGGATCTCCTCGTTGAGCACGGAGACCGCAAGGCAGAGCTGGTAGAGCGGCTGGTACGCGGTTTCGTAATCGATCTCCTCGCCGTCGAGCGTGACCTTCGTGATGTCGTAGTACGGGCTCGTCTCCGTGGAGCGCTCCTCGTCGAGCGTGCGCTCCACCTCGTAGACCTCCGTGCTGTCGGCCGACTCGAGCGTCAGGTACTGGACGCTCTTGATGTTCGGCAGGCGGATGTAGGCGTCGCGCATGTCGAACAGCGTCGCGTTCGACCAGGAGTCGACGCTCGACGAATCGATCAGGTAGATCGTCCTGTCGTCGTCGGCCATCAGGCTGTAGACGCCGCTCGTCTCATCGCCGAGGCGCAGCGTGTGCTTCTCGTTGTTGAGCTCGTATTCCACGACGGCGCTCGGCTCGTCGAGGCCGTAGCGCGCGATCTCCTCGTCGGTCGCCTGCACGGCCGCGACGCCGTCGGCCGTCACGTTCTGCAGCTGCTCGATCAGGCTGTCCATGCGCGTGGAGTTCGCGCCGGCAAAGATCGGCTCGGTGATCTCATAGAGCAGCAGCTCGTCGTCGGACAGGCCGAGCTTGATCTCCTGCGGGTAGTTGGTGCCCGACAGGCGCAGGCTCTCCATCTCCGGCGCAAGCGTCGTCTCGTTGCCCTCGTCGTCCTCGGCCGTAAGATCCGGGATCGAAAGCACTTCGGTGTCGATGAAATCGTATTTCGTCATCGACAGGTTCGTGGAGAGCGGCGCGATGTACACCGTGTCGTTGTACAGGATGTACCAGCCGTACGTCTCGCCGGCCTCGCTGCCGACGACCACGGTCTCCGTGCTGCCGTCCGTGCCGGTGACCGTCGCCTTATAGGCGCCGTCGCCGTCCAGACCGTACTCGGCGAGGTTTTCCACCGTACCGAGCTCCTTCGTCGGCGTGATCGAGTAGAACGCCTGCGCGAGGCTCAGCGCGTCGGAGGTCAGAACCTCCTCGTCCTCCCAGCCCTCGATCGTGAAGGTGTCGTTCTCCTCGCTGTCCGCGCTGCTCTTCGTCGGAACCAGCGTGATCGTCTCGCCGCTTTCGGCGTTTTCAATCGCGACGCTTTCCACGTCCGCGATCTCCTTGTCGATGATCTTATCCATCGATTCGCTCGAGGTGGACGAGCTGGATTCCTCCGTCTCGACGGCGGAGGGGTTTGTCAGGATCAGCGCCGCCGCGGCGCCCAGCACGAGCAGCACGGCCAGCGAGATGATGATGTTTCTTGTGGTTTTCTTCATGGCAGGTCCTTTCTTCTCCGGATCGGCTTACAGGTGCCTTCTTCTCAGGAAGATCACGAGGCCGGCGGCCAGAACGACAACCGGCACAAGCACCGTGAAGATGATGAGGCCGACAAACTGCATGACCGCAGCGGAGGCCGCGATATCGCGCGTATTCGTCTGCGTCTGGTTGACCGACAGGCCGACGCGCGTGTCGGTGGTGCCGGTGAGCAGCTTGACAAAGTCCGTCATGAACGCCTGGTTGCCGAAGGTGGAGTTCGCGACGAACGTGGAGAGCAGGCTCTCCGAGCTGCCGTCCACCACGACGTTCGCGGTGATCTTGCCCTGGTTGTCCATATACTTCTGCGAAAGCGCGACGATCGTGTGCGTATCCGTCTCCGGGTTCTCCGCCGCGATGTCCTCCTCCATGCTCGCCACGTACGCCGTGTCGCTCGTCTCCACAACGGGGTACGTCACGATGTCGTTGTTCGCCGAGAACAGGCGCTCAACCGGGGCGGAGTTCGACATGATCAGGTTCGAGTAGGTGCCGTCGAGGATGTCCTCCGAGACGTTCGCAAACAGGTACGGCGAAGCGCTGCCCTCGCTGGTCGTCAGGACGTTCGTCGCGTCCGTCTCCATCAGCACGCCGCTCTGCGGCTGCAGGCCCCACTCGGCAAGGAACGTCGACAGGTTCGGCATCGACTCCCAGTTCTGCGTCGGGTACGATGTGAAGAACAGCGTGCGCGACGAAGCCATTTCCGCATCGCTGATGAACGCTTCGAGCTTGTTGATCTCCTCGGTCGTGTAGTCCGTCGTCGGCGTGCCGATGAAGACGACCGACGCGTCCTCCGGGATCTCCTCGGTGAGGATGTCGAAGGTGGTCACTTCAAAGTTGTTGTCCTCGAGCAGCGCGACGAACGAGGAGAGGTTGTCCTCCGCCGAAAGCATCTCGCTGTGGCCCGTCGCGATCGCCACGACCGGCACCGTGTCGAGGTTGACAAGGTACAGCGCGTTGGCGAGCGCGCCGTCTACCATGGAGTAGTAGGTGGTTTCACCCGTCTGGGAATTCTGCTGAATGCTGAACAGGTCGGTGACCGAAAGCACCTTGTTGCGCTTCTCGGAGCTGACCATGACCTTACCGGTCGTCAGGTTGTCGTCCGGATAGCTGCTGATGAACGTCGGGTTGAGGTCCGGGTCGATGAATTCCACGTGGATCTTGCTGTTCTGCTCCTGCAGACGGTCCGCAAGGTTCGCGACCTGGCTGTACTGGAGGCCGTAGTTCGTGTAGACCTGGTCGCCGCGCACAGCGTCCTCCGAGCCGATGATGTAGATCGTCGTATCTTCCTCAATGCTCTTCGCCACGTCGACCGCCTCGTCGCTCAGCGTGTTGAGGCCCTCGAGCGTGAGGTCGAAGTTCATCGACGGGAAACGGTCCGTCAGGGCCGAAACCAGAATGTTGATGACGATGATGATGGCGATGAACACCGCCGTAAAGACCACGGCCATGGAGCCGTGCTTGAATTTATCCTTGTGCACGGCGGACTTGACCGCCGAAAGATTGGGTTTCTTGCTCATTTCTACGCTCCTCCCTTAATTCCAGCGGCGGCTTTCCACCTTGCGGGCGGTCAGGAACACGAACACCGCAGACACGCTGATGAAATACACGCAGCTCGAAATGCTGAAAACGCCCTGCGTGAAGATGTCGTAGCGCGCGGTGAACGAGATCCAGCTGATGATCGTGCCGAGGATGTTGCCGGAAAGCGCCGAGGCGATCTGGTCGATGAACATCAGGAACACCGAGATCGCGAAGGTGCCGATGGCCGCGATGACCTGGCTGATGGTCAGGCTGGAGATGAACACGCCGATGGCGATCATCGCCGCGCCGTACAGCAGCGTGCCGATGAAGTTGCCGATCATGATGCCCCACGGGAACGCGGTGGCAAAGAGGCTGATCGCGAACGCGGGCAGCAGCGCCAGCGCGTTGGCGACGAAGTAGACGCCGAACGCCGCGAAGAACTTGCCGAGCACGATCGCCGTGACGCTGACCGGCGCCGTCAGCAGCGCCTGGTCCGTCTTATTCTTGCGCTCGTCGCTCATGCTGCGCATCGTGATGATCGGGATGATCATCATGCAGAACGTAAACATCGTGCCGAATACCTGGCTGATGTAGGAGCTGGAGCCGATCATCATGACCTGGTAGTAGAAAAAGCCGTACAGGGCGAGCAGCGCCGCGACGACGACGTAGCCGACAGGCGAGGCAAAATACGCCTTCAGCTCTCTTTTGAATATCGCTTTCATTTCTCCGCTTCCTCCTTGTTTTCCGTTTCCTCAAACTCCATATCGTCCTCGGTGATGAGCACATCGCTGTCCTCTTCCCGGCGGATATGGGAGGCGTCGCTGCTGGTGAGCTGGAGGAAGACCTCCTCGAGCGTGAGGTCCGTATTCTTCAGCGCGAGCATCGGCCAGCCCTTGCGGGTCAGAAGCGCAAAGAGGTTGCGGCGCAGGTCGTAGCCGGCCTTCGCCTCGATGGAGATTTCGAACACGCCCGGCTCCTTCTCGCCGAGGGAATAGACCTCCTCGATGTGCTCGAGGCCGCGGATCGCCTGCACGATGTCGTTTTCCGGGCCCTCGATGCGGGCGATCAGGCGGTGCTCCGCAGAGAGGTCGTGCGCGAGGGAGTCCGTCGCGCCGTCAGCCACGAGGCGGCCGTTGTTGATGACGATCACGCGCTCGCAGACCGCCTGCACCTCCGGCAGAATGTGGGAGGAAAGAATGATCGTGTGGCTCTTGCCGAGGCTCTTGATCAGGTTGCGGATCTCGATGATCTGCTTCGGGTCGAGGCCGACGGTCGGCTCGTCCAGAATCAGGACGGGCGGGTTGCCGAGCAGCGCCTGCGCGATGCCGACGCGCTGCTTGTAGCCCTTTGAAAGGTTGCCGACCAGGCGGTTGTAGACGTTGTCGATCTTCGTCAGGCGGCAGATCTCGCCGATGTGCTGCTGGCGGTCGAGCTTGACGCCCTTGAGCTCGTACATGAAGTTCAGGTACTCCTTGACCGTCATGTCGAGATAGAGCGGGGGCATCTCGGGCAGGTAGCCGATCAGCTTCTTGACCTCGTTCGGGTTCTCCAGCGTGCTTTTGCCCTGAACCGTTACCGAACCGCTCGTGGCGGAAAGATAGCCCGTGATGATATTCATGGTTGTCGATTTACCGGCGCCGTTCGGCCCGAGGAAACCGACGATGGTGCCCTCGTCAACCGTGAAGCTGACGTTGTCCAGCGCGGTATTCACACCATAGCGCTTGGTGAGGTTTTTGACCTCGATCATGATTGTTTACCATCCTTTCTCTGCGGGACGGAGATTCATTCCTGCGCGCCTTCGCCCGCGGAGCGATATCCTCCCCAACTGCGCCCTGGGGCGCAGATTATTGCTGAAACAACTTAAATATCATACCGCAATTTTCGCTGTTTTGCAATAGCCGTCCTGAATTTTTACACTGAAATTTGATCAAAATAGCCGACAAAAAGCGGTTCTGCCCTGCATTATACCGGCTCTCTGTGACGGCTATGTGAAAAGCTACCGGAAAATTGCAAATAAATTGTGAACATTCGCTCGTTTTTACCGCGGCGGCGCGGCGCAAAACGGCCCCCGCACCGCGGTTTTCCCACAGTGCGGGGGCCGGGGCTTCCGCCTTACTCGCCGCGCAGCGCGCGGATCTCGTCCGGGATATCCGCCGCGCGGAACACGCTCGTGCCCGCCACGGCGACGTCCACGCCGGCCGCCCGGCACAGCGCCGCCGTCTCGCGGTTGACGCCGCCGTCCACCTCGATGACGAGGTCCGGCCGCTTTTCGCGCAGCGCGCGGACCTTTTCGAGCTGCTCGGGCATGAACCGCTGGCCGCCGAAGCCGGGCTCCACGGTCATCACGAGCGCCATGTACAGGCGGTCGAGGTACGGGAACAGCGCCTCCGCCGGCGTGCCGGGCTTCACGGAAAGCCCCGGCTTCATGCCGCAGCGCTCGATCTCCGCGATCGTCTCCGCGACGTCGTCCGCGCACTCCACGTGGAACGTGACGATGTCGGCGCCGGCCTGCGCAAATTTTTCAATGTAGCGCTTCGGGTGCAGGAGCATCAGGTGCACGTCGAAGGGCATATCCGTCAGCGGCCGCAGCGCGGCGACCACGTCCGGTCCAAAGCTGATATTCGGCACGAAGTTGCCGTCCATGATGTCGAGATGCAGCCAGTCCGCATCCCGCACCGCCCGCAGGCTTTCGCCCATCTGCGTATAATCGCTCGCGAGCATCGAAGGGGCTATTTTCATTTTTTATCACCATTTCCCTTATTTTGGGCGCTCAAAGCAGCGCCTGCACAAGAACCGTAAGCAGCGGGATCGTCACGACGGACAGCGCCGTCGAAACCGCCACGCTCTTCGAGGCGAGCTCGGCGTCGCTGTCGTACTGCACGGCAAAGAGCACGCAGTTCGCCGCAACCGGCGTCGCGGCCTGGATCACCGTGCTCATCAGCAGCGTTTCGTCCGGCCGGAGCAGCCAGACGAGGGCCAGGTACAGCAGCGGCGCCACGACCAGACGCAGCACGGCCATCTTGTAGACGGCGAGGTCCGAAACGAACGCGCGGAGCTTCACCTGCGCGATGTACCCGCCGACGACAATCATCGCGAGCGGCGTGTTGAGCGCGGAAATCAGCTCCACCGGTTCTACGAACAGAGCGGGCACCGGCACGTCCAGCAGGTACAGCGGCAAGCCGATCACAATGCCGATGACGCCCGGGTTCAGCAGCAGCGCCTTCAGCCGCACCTTGCCGCCGCCCATCATCACGTAGCCGTACGTCCAGCAGAAGATGTTGAACACGGCGATGAAGAACGAGCCGTACAGCACGCCCTCGCTGCCGACGATGCCCTCGACGAGTGGGATGCCCATAAAGCCGACGTTGCAGAAGATCATCGAAAAGCGCAGCACGCGCCGCCGCCCGCTCGGCTCCTTACGGAAAAACAGGTAGCTCAGCGCGATGCTGATGACGATGGACAGCGCGGGCAGAACGGCCGCGAGCAGCAGCGTCCAGCCGTCCAGCTTGCCGGACTCCGCCGAGAGGAACGACGAGACAATCAGGCAGGGCGTGACGATGTAGAGCAGGAAGCTCGTGATGCTGCCGAGGCTCTCCTTCGTAAACATGCCCTTTTTGACCGTGAAATACCCGACCAGAATCAGGATCAGGATCACGGCGACTTCCAGTATGACCGATAAGAACGCGTCCATGCTCAGTCCTCCTTATCCTGCTTGTCGGCTTTTCTGCCCGCGCGGTTGATGCGGTAGAACTGCACGGCGAGGATGACGAGCACGACGCCGGCGATTACCTTGAGCACGATGCCCGGCACGCCCTGAAAAACCTGCCACGCCGGCTGAATCGCATCGGCGAGCCACCAGCCGCCGAGCACGAAGAAAAACGCACCGGCCAGATAGAAGATCTTATTTTCTTTCGCAAGCCGGAAGACCAGAACCAGCCCGGCGATGAACCAGATCGCCGCATACATATAACCCATTTTCAGACCTCATTTTCTTTTAAAATCCGCTTTTGCGCAGAATGCGCAGTTTACCGTACTATTATAGCGGAAACGCCCCGGTAATACAAGGCGGAATTCCGCCGAAAATTCCCCGGCTTGCGCGGAGCCGTCAAGTACAGGACGCAAAAAGGACTGTGAGGTGTTTCTCACAGTCCTTTTACCGCTAGAATGTTTCGGATCAGACCAGCTCGATGATCGCCATCTCAGCTGCGTCGCCGCGGCGCGGCCCGAGCTTCGTGATGCGGGTGTAGCCGCCGTTGCGGTCCACGTACTTCGGCGCGATCTCCTTGAACAGCTTGTTCGTGACGCTCTCCTTCGTGATGAAGGCCATGACGTTTCTTCTGTTCGCGAGATTGTCTTCCTTCGCGATCGTGATCATCTTCTCCGCCAGAGCACGGACTTCCTGTGCTCTCGTCGCTGTTGTCTCGATCTTTCCGTTCTCGAAGAAGAACGTGACGAGGCCGCGCAGCATAGCGAGTCTATGTGCAGTGTCTCTTCCGAGTTTTCTTGTTCCCGGCATGATTGTCACTCCTATCGTTTGGTAATTAAATTATTCATCGTCCTTACGGAGGTTAAAGCCGAGAGACGCGAGCTTCCAGATGACTTCCTCGAGCGACTTGCGGCCCAGGTTGCGGACCTTCATCATGTCCTCTTCGGACTTCGAAAGCAGGTCCTCCACCGTATTGATGCCCGCGCGCTTGAGGCAGTTGAAGGAGCGGACGGAGAGGTCCAGCTCTTCGATCGTCATTTCCAGAACCTTTTCCTTGCCCTTGTCGTCCTTCTCCACCATGATCTCCGTGCTCTTGCCCTTATCGGACAGGTCCACGAAGAGCGTGAGGTGGTCGGTGAGGACCTTCGCGGCGAGGGAAACCGCCTCCTGTGCGGTGATAACTCCGTTTGTCCATACCTCGAGCGTCAGCTTGTCGTAATCGATGCTCTGGCCGACGCGGGTAGGCTCTACGTTAAAGTTTACCTTTAACACCGGTGTGTAAATAGAATCAACTGCCAATTCGCCGATCACGCCCTGCGGCATGCTCTGCTTGTTGCGCTCGCCGGAAACATAGCCCCTGCCCTTGTCGAGCACGATTTCCATGTACAGCTTTGCGCCTTCTCCGAGGGTGGCAATGTGCAGGTCCGGGTTGAGGATCTCAACCTCGCTGTCGCACTTTATTGAATCTGCGGTGACCACGCAGGGACCCTCCGCCGCGATCTCCACGGTTTTCGGACCGTCGCAGTGCAGCTTCGCGATGAGCCCCTTGATGTTCAGCACGATCTCGGTGACGTCTTCCTTCACACCGGGAATCGTGGAGAACTCGTGAACGACGCCGTCGATCTTGATCGACTTAACCGCAACGCCCGGCAGGCTGGAGAGAAGCACACGGCGCAGGCTGTTGCCGAGCGTCGTGCCGAAGCCGCGCTCCAGCGGCTCCACGACGAAGCGGCCGTAGGTGCTGTCGTTCGAAATTTCCTCGGTCTCAATTCTCGGTCTTTCTATCTCAATCATTTGCGATCCTCCTTTACACATTTGACGCAATCCGTAAAATCCACTGAAGATTTAAAGGATTACTTGGAGTACAACTCAACGATGAGAGTTTCGTCGACATCGAGGTCGATGTCCTCACGGACCGGCATTGCAACGACTTTCGCTTCGCAGGCGGCTGCATTGAGGTCCAGCCACTTGACGATCGGCTTCGCGGCGTTCGCTTCGAGAACCGCCTTGATCTTCTCGGAAGAGCGGCTGCCCTCCTTGATCGCGACGACGTCGCCTTCCTTCACGAGGTAGGAGGGGATGTCGACCTTGCGGCCGTTGACGGTGAAGTGGCCGTGAACGACGAGCTGACGCGCCTCTGCTCTGGAGGAAGCCCAGCCGCAGCGGTACACGACGTTGTCGAGACGGGTCTCGAGGAGGCTGAGGAGGTTGTCGCCGGCCTTGCCCTGCATCTTCGTCGCCATCTCATAGTAATGTCTGAACTGGCCCTCGAGGACGCCGTAGTAACGTCTCGTCATCTGCTTTGCGCGCAGCTGAACGCCGTACTCGGAAGTCTTCTTTCTGCCCTGGCCGTGCTGGCCCGGGGCATAGGCTCTGCGCGTGACCGCGCACTTGTCTGTGTAGCATCTCTGGCCCTTGAGGAACAGCTTCTGTCCCTCGCGGCGGCACAGCTTGCAGACGGCATCTGTATATCTTGCCATTGTTGTGTAACCTCCTAATCTTTTATACGCGTCTTCTCTTCGGAGGACGGCATCCGTTGTGCGGGATCGGTGTGACGTCTTTGATCATGCTGACCTCAAGACCCGCCGCCTGCAGCGCACGGATTGCAGCTTCACGGCCGGCGCCCGGGCCCTTGACATAGACCTCGACGCTCTTCATGCCGTGCTCCATGGCGATCTTCGCCGCGGTTTCCGCTGCGGTCTGCGCCGCGAACGGCGTGGACTTTCTGGAGCCGCGGAAGCCGAGCTCGCCTGCGCTTGCCCAGGAAACTGCGTTGCCCTGTGTATCTGTGATGGTTACGATCGTGTTGTTGAAGGTGGACTGGATATGTGCAGCGCCGCGCTCGATGTTCTTGCGCTCACGGCGTCTGCGGACTGCGGTAACTGCTTTTCTTCCGCCTTTGGTTGCTGCCATTTAAGAATCCCTCCCGATTACTTCTTCTTGTTGGCCATGGTCTTTCTCGGACCCTTGCGCGTTCTCGCGTTGGTCTTCGTACGCTGGCCTCTTACCGGCAGGCCCTTGCGGTGGCGAACACCGCGGTAGCAGCCGATTTCGATGAGTCTCTTGACGTCAAACGCAACGTTGCGGCGGAGGTCGCCCTCAACCGTGCAGTTGTGGTCGATATATTCTCTCAGCTTCGAAGCGTCGTCTTCAGACAGGTCTCTTACGCGGATGTCCGGATCGACGCCGGTAGCAGCGCAGATGTCCGACGCTGTCTTGCGGCCGATGCCGTAGATGTAGGTAAGAGCAATCTCGATTCTTTTATCTCTGGGTAAATCAATACCGGAAATACGAGCCATGCTTTTATAGCACCTCCATGATAATTTCAGAGCCTCAGCCCTGGCGCTGCTTGTGCTTCGGGTTTTCGCAGATCACCATGATCTTGCCCTTGCGCTTGATAATCTTGCATTTTTCACACATCTTCTTGACAGAAGGTCTGACTTTCATGTGTATACCCTCCTTATGCGTTGTGGGGTTTCATTCTCTGTTTCCTTACTTGGAACGCCAGGTGATGCGTCCCTTCGTCAGATCATACGGGCTCATTTCGAGCGTCACCTTGTCGCCGGGCAAAATGCGGATGAAGTTCATGCGCAGCTTGCCGGAAATATGGGCGAGAATCATGTGCCCGCCCGGAATCTCCACCTGAAACGTGGCGTTCGGCAGAGCTTCCTTAACGATTCCTTCTACTTCAATTACGTCCTGTTTTGACATACTGCCACCAATCCTTAATCGTTAGTCTGCTCTCTGTACTTCGCGAGAGCCTTTCGTATCTGCCGATTGGTCGAAAGGCTTTCCTCGCCGAGCACCGTGCCCGTGGGCGCCAGGTGCATCAGCTTCTTTTTCTTCGGGGCCTCGAGCGGCCGGCGCTTTCCGTCCGCCACATAGGCGAACGCGCCTTCCAAGCGGAGCACCGTCTGAAAATCGCCTTTGTCGTGACCTGCGAGCGACCGCATAACCTGACCGCGCCGAATCTCCATAGCCGCCGCCTTTCAGTCGAGCGCCGTGAGGATCACGGGGCCGTCCTTCGTAATGGCGATGGTGTGTTCGAAGTGGGCGGAAAGCTTGCCGTCGCGCGTCACCGTCGTCCAGCCGTCGCCGAGAATCTCGACGGCGCTGCCGCCGGCGTTGACCATCGGCTCTATCGCGATTGTCATGCCCGGTAACAGGCGCACACCTCTTCCGGGTGTGCCGTAATTTGGAACACTTGGGTCTTCATGCAGCTTCGCACCTACGCCGTGGCCGACAAATTCGCGTACCACCGAGTAATTGCGAGCTTCGACATACTGCTGAACCGTGGAGCCGATATCGCCCAGCCGGTTGCCGGGGCGCGCCTTGTCAATGGCAAGGAAAAGGCTCTCGCGCGTTGCGTCGAGCAGCTTCTGCGCTTCCTCCGAGATTTTCCCGCACGGGAAGGTCCATGCGTTGTCGCCGTGGAAGCCTTCGTAGAACGCGCCAACGTCGATGGAGACGATGTCGCCTTCCTTCAGAATCTGTTTTTTCGACGGTATGCCGTGGATCACCACGTGATTGACCGATATGCAGGCGCTTGCCGGAAAATCGCCGTAGCCGAGAAAGCTGGGCACAGCCCCGGCTTTCTCGATGGTCTTACGGACGATTGCGTCCAGCTCGAGCGTGGAAACGCCCGGGCGGACGGCTTCGCCGGCTTTAAGCAACGCCTCCTGCGAAATCTTTCCCGCATCCCGCATGCAGCGGAGCTCGCGGGTCGTTTTCAGGTTGATCATTACTTACGCCTCTAATGCCTTCAGTGTGAGGGCGGTCGTATCCGCGACCTCCTCCTGACCTTCTACGATCTTCAGCTTGCCCTGCTTCTCGTAGTAGTCCTTCAGGGGCTCCGTCTGCTCGTGGTAAACGCGCAGGCGGTCCTTAACGGTATCGGGGTGGTCATCCTTGCGCTGAACAAGGGTGCCGCCGCAGTTCGTGCAGACGCCCTCCTTCTCCGGCTTCTTGTAAAGCAGGTGGTAGGAGGAGCCGCACTTTTCGCAGACACGGCGTCCGGACATTCTCGTCACGATCTTCTCGTCGGGCACCTCGATATCGATGACCCGGTCGATGACAATGCCGGAAGCATCCAGAGCCTCGGCCTGCGGAATGGTTCTCGGGAAGCCGTCGAGGATAAAGCCGTTCTGGCAGTCGTCCTGCGCCAGTCTGTCCTTGATGATGCCGATGACGACGTCATCCGGAACAAGCTGGCCGGCGTCCATGTACGTCTTCGCCTTGAGGCCCATTTCCGTGCCGCTTTTCAGCGCTTCTCTCAGAATATTGCCCGTAGAGATCGCGGGTATTCCGAGATGCTTGCAGATCACTTCTGCCTGTGTGCCTTTGCCGGCGCCGGGAGCGCCTAAAAGAATCAGCTTCATTTTCATGACTCCTTTCGTCACTTCTGTCTCTCGTCTGTTCTTCCTCAGTCAAGGAAGCCTTTATAATGACGCATCATCATCTGAGACTCGATCTGCTTGACGGTCTCAAGTGCAACGCCGACCATGATGATGACCGAGGTGCCGCCCATGGTGAGGCCGTGCATGCCGGTCAGGTTGCCGTAGATAATCGGCAGAATGGCGACGACTGCGAGGAAGATTGCGCCGATGAGCGTAACTTTGGAAAGGATTTTGCTGATGAACTCCGCCGTCGGACGGCCCGGACGGATACCCGGGATCGTGCCGTTGTTCGCGCGGAGGTTGTTCGCCATCTCGATGGGGTTGTACTGAATCGTCATGTAGAAGTACGCGAACATGATGATCAGCAGCAGATACAGGACGCTGTAGAGCCAGCCGGAGGTGGAGAAGGCGTTGAAGAAGCCCTCCCAGAAGCCCGACGGGTTCGTGATGAACATCCGGATCGTGCTCGGGATGGAGAGGATCGCCGAAGCGAAGATGACCGGCATGACGCCGCTCATCGTAACCTTAATCGGAAGGAACGTGCTCTGGCCGCCGTACACCTTTCTGCCGACAACCTTCTTCGCATACTGCACCGGGATGCGGCGCTCGGAGTCGTTCATGAAAACGATGACCCAGATGACCGCGAGGAACAGGATGACGAAGAGCGGCGCGAAGATGAAGTACTGGCTGTAGCTTTCCGGAGACTGCATAGCCGCCGAGAAGTAGCTCCAGACCTGGCCGACCGTAACCGGAAGGCGGGCCACGATGCCTGCGAACAGGATGATCGAGATGCCGTTGCCGACGCCCTTCTGGTTGATCTGCTCGCCCATCCACATGATGAGCGCCGTGCCCGCGGTGAACGCGAGGATGATGATCACGGCGGAGAAGACGGCCGAGAAGCCTTCGTTGTACAGCGTGACGCCGCTGTTCTTGAGGAAGAAGTAGTACGCGGTGCCCTGGATCAGGCCGAGCGCGACCGTGACGTAGCGCGTGATCGCCGCGATCTTTCTTCTGCCTTCCTCACCCTCCTTCGCCATGCGCTCGAGCGGCGGGATCGCCACCGTCAGAAGCTGGATGATGATGGAGGAGTTGATGTACGGCGTGATGCCCATGGCGAACAGCGTTGCGTTTGCGAACGCGCCGCCGGTGAGCATGTTGACATAGCCGAGCGCCGTCTCATTGGCGCTCGCCATGATTTCGGAAAGCGCCGAAGCGTCCAGGAACGGCACCGGAACGACCGAGCCGAAGCGGAACGCGATGATGATCAAAAGCGTAAAAAGAAGTTTTTTTCTGAGGTCGGGAATTTTCCAAGCGTTTTTAAGTGTGTTAAACAACTTAAATCACCTCGGCCTTCCCACCTGCAGCTTCGATCTTTGCCTTGGCTGCTTCGGAGAAAGCGCTGACCTTAACGGTAATCTTCTTTTCGAGCTTGCCGTTGGAAAGAACCTTCACACCGTCGCAGTTGGACTTCACGATGCCAGCCTCAACGAGCGCTGCTTCGTCGACAACTGCGCCGTCTTCAAAAGCGTTGAGGGCGTTGAGATTGATCGCAACGATCTCCTTCGCGAAGATATTGTTGAAACCTCTCTTCGGGATTCTTCTCTGCAGCGGCATCTGGCCGCCTTCGAAGCCGGGACGGAAGCCGTGACCCGCTCTTGCCTTCTGGCCCTTGTGGCCCTTGCCGGCCGTCTTGCCGTTGCCGGAGCCGTGGCCTCTGCCGATGCGCTTTGCCTCGCGCATTGCGCCCGGCGTCGCTCTGAGTTCGTTAAGCTTCATGTTCACACACCTCCTTAGCCTTTGCTGACCTCGACCAAATGAATGATCTTCTTGATTTTGCCCTGCGTCTGCGCGTTGTCGGGCTGTGTCGTTGTATCGCCGACCTTGTGCAGGCCGAGCGCCTCGGCGGTTGCAAGCTGGGGCTTCTTGCAGCCGATGAGGCTCTTCTTCAGCGTAATCTTTACGTCTGCCATCTTGCAAACCTCCTTACAGAATTTCCTTCACGGACTTGCCGCGGATCGCCGCGACTTCCTCCGCCGTTCTCAGCTCAGCGAGGCCCGCGAGCGTGGCGCGGACGACGTTGCACGGATTGTTGGAGCGGAGCGCCTTCGTACGGATGTCCTTGATGCCGACGCTCTCGACGACAGCACGGACCGGGCCGCCGGCGATAACGCCGGTACCGGGGGCAGCGGGCTTCAGGAGCACGCGGCCTGCGCCGAACTCGCCGATGATTTCGTGCGGGATCGTGGTGCCGCGCAGCGCAACCTTCATCAGGTTCTTCTTCGCGTCCTCGATGCCCTTGCGGATCGCGTCCGGAACTTCGCCGGACTTGCCGATGCCGAAGCCGACAATGCCGTTGCCGTCGCCGACGACGACAAGCGCTGCAAACTTAAAGATACGGCCGCCCTTAACGGTCTTCGAAACGCGGTTGATTGCAACTACGCGCTCCTTCAGATCGAGTGTGGATGCGTCAATTTTCATAGCCAAAACAATATTCCTCCTTCTTAGAAGTTGAGGCCGCCCTCGCGGGCGCCGTCGGCCAGCTCTTTGACGCGGCCGTGGAAGATATAGCCGCCGCGGTCAAAAACCACATTGGTGATACCCTTATCTGCTGCTCTCTTGGCAATCATCTTGCCAACTTCGCGTGCTGCTTCCTTGTTTCCGCCGTTGCCGGTAAACGCCTTCTCGACGGTGGACGCCGCGCAAAGCGTGACGCCGTTCACATCATCGATGAGCTGCGCGTAAATATGCATGTTGGAGCGGAAAACATCGAGGCGCGGTCTTTCCGGTGTGCCGCTGATCTTGCCGCGGACTCTCTTGTGGCGGCGCAGTCTGGCTACGTTCTTATCTGCCTTACTAACCATTTCTATCTCACTCCTAACCTATTATTTACCCTTACCGGTCTTGCCTTCCTTGCGGCGGACAACCTCGTCAACATACTTGATGCCCTTGCCCTTGTACGGCTCCGGCGGTCTCTTTTCGCGGACTTCCGCCGCGAACTGGCCGACCTTCTGCTTGTCGGCGCCGAGGATGATGATCTTGTTCGGGGCCGGAACCTCGATCTTGATATCCTCCGTCTCGGAAACGACGACCTGATGGGAGAAGCCGAGGTTCATGACAAGGTCCTTGCCCTGCTTCTGCACACGGTAGCCGACGCCGTTGACGTCCAGCTCCTTCTTGAAGCCCTCGGTGACGCCGATGACCATGTTGTTGATCAGCGTGCGGGTAAGGCCGTGCAGCGCACGGTTCTGCTTCTCGTCGTTCGGACGTGTAACAACAATCTCAGCGCCCTCCACAGCGATGTTCATGCTCGGCTGGAACGTCTGGGACAGCGTGCCCTTCGGCCCCTTGACCGTGACGCAGCTGCCGTCGATCTTGACCTCGACACCTGCGGGAATATTTATCGGTTTTCTTCCAATTCTGGACATGTTATTGCACCTCCCTGATTACCAAATGAACGCGAGAACTTCGCCGCCGATATTCATCTTTCTCGCCTCGCGGTCGGTCATAACGCCCTTCGAGGTGGAGATGATCGCGGTGCCAAGGCCCTTCATGACCTTCGGCAGCTCTGCCGCGTTGGAGTAAATGCGGAGACCCGGCTTCGAGACTCTCTTGAGTCCCTTGATCGCTGCGACGCCGCCTTCAGCATACTTCAGTGTCACGGTGATGACGCCCTGCTTGCCGTCTTCCTTCACCGTAAAGCCCTTGACATAGCCCTCGTCAACAAGAATCTGGCAAATAGCCTTCTTCATGTTAGAAGCGGGGATGTCAACAGTTTCATGCTTCGCAGACTGCGCATTGCGGATGCGGGTGAGCAGGTCGGCGATTGTATCAGTAATCTGCATGATGTATTAACCTCCTATAGCTTTTTACCAGCTTGCTTTCTTGACGCCCGGGATCTGACCCTTGTAAGCCAGCTCGCGGAAGCAGATACGGCAGATGCCGAACTTGCGAAGGTAGGCGTGCGGCCTGCCACAGATCTTGCATCTGTTGTATTCGCGCGTAGAGAACTTCTGCGCTCTCTGCTGCTTGAGTTTCATAGAAGTTTTGGCCACAGTATTCCCTCCTTACTTCTCGAACGGAGCGCCCATGAGCTTCAGAAGCTTGCGGCCCTCTTCGTCCGTCTTAGCCGTTGTTACGAAGCAAACGTCCATGCCGCGGACCTTGTCGATCTTGTCGTACTCGATCTCGGGGAAAATGAGCTGCTCCTTAACGCCCAGGCTGTAGTTGCCTCTGCCGTCGAATGCGTTGGGGTTGATGCCGCGGAAGTCGCGCACGCGCGGGAGCGCAACGTTGAACAGGCGGTCCATGAACTCCCACATTCTCTCGCCGCGAAGGGTGACCTTCACGCCGATCGGCATGCCCTCGCGCAGCTTGAAGTTCGCAACGGACTTCTTCGCCTTGCAGACGACGGGCTTCTGACCCGTGATCTTCGCGATGTCGGAGGAGATGGAATCGATCGCCTTCGCGTTGTCCTTCGCCTCGCCGGCGCCGACGTTGATCACAATTTTATCGAGCTTCGGGATCTGCATCACGCTCTTGTAGCCGAATTTCTTCATCAGAGCGGGCGCGACCTCAGCCTTGTAAAAATCATTCAGTCTTGCCATTTTGTCTTCCTCCCATTAAAGCGACTCGCCGCATTTTTTGCAAATGCGCTCTTTGGTGCCGTCCTCATACAGCTTGTGGGCGACACGGGTGGGCTTGCCGCAGCGGGGGCAGACAACCTGAACCTTGCACGCGTAGATCGCGGACTCGGCCTTGATGATGCCGCCGGCCTCGCCCATCTTGCGGGGCTTTACATGCTTCGAAACAATGTTGGCATTTTCGACGATGACCTTGCCCTCCTTCGGGGAAACGGCCATGACCTTGCCCTTCTTGCCGCGGTCCTTACCGCTGAGGATAACGACGGTGTCACCGGTTTTCACATGAACTTTACTCATTGCAGGACACCTCCAATTAAAGAACTTCCGGGGCAAGGGAAAGAATCTTCATGTACTCCTTGTCGCGCAGCTCACGCGCAACCGGCCCGAAGATACGAGTGCCCCTGGGGTTTTTGTCGTCACGGATGATAACGGCCGCATTCTCGTCGAAACGGATGTAGGTGCCGTCCTCACGGCGAACGCCGGAAGCGGATCTCACGATAACCGCCTTCACAACATCGCCCTTCTTAACAACTCCGCCGGGTGCTGCTTTTTTAACGGAAGCAACCACGACGTCGCCGATATTTGCATACCTCCGGCCTGTGCCGCCGAGAACGCGGATGCACATAAGCTCCTTCGCTCCTGTGTTGTCGGCCACTTTGAGGTAAGTCTGCTGCTGAATCACAGTAAATTCCTCCTTCTGCTAAAGCCGATTATTTGGCTTTCTCGATAATCTCAACCAGGCGCCATCTCTTATCCTTCGAGAGGGGACGAGTTTCCATGATGCGAACTCTGTCGCCGATGCCGCAGGCGTTCTCTTCGTCGTGCGCCTTGCGCTTCACGGTACGCTTGATGATCTTGTTGTAAAGCGGATGTCTGTAACTGTCCTCAACAGCAACAACGATTGTCTTGTCCATCTTATTGCTGACGACCTTGCCGACAGTTGTCTTTCTCATGTTTCTTTCGCTCACTGCTTAATCCTCCCTTCCCTTACGCGTTCTCTTTGCTAAGCTCATTCGCGCGGATAACGGTCTTAACACGTGCGATGTCCTTCTTAACCGCCGAGATGCGCATCGGGTTTTCAAGCTGGTTAATCGCGAGCTGGAATCTGAGGTTAAAGAGCTCGGCTTTGAGGTCATTCAGTTTTGTGTTCAGCTCGTCAGCGGTGAGCTGTCTGATTTCAGAAGCTTTCATTACTCTTAGCCCTCCTCTTTAGAAACAAACTTGCACTTGATCGGAAGCTTGTTGCCCGCCAGGCGGAGCGCCTCGCGCGCGGTCTCTTCCGAAACGCCGCCGAGCTCGAACATGACTCTGCCGGGCTTGACGACGGCCACCCAGTATTCGGGCGAGCCTTTACCGGAACCCATTCGGGTTTCGGCGGGCTTCTGCGTGATCGGCTTATCCGGGAAAATCTTGATCCAGACCTTACCGAAACGCTTGCAGTAACGCGTCATGGCGACACGGGCCGCCTCGATCTGATTGGAGGTGATCCATGCGGGCTCCATGGCCTGCAGGCCGTAATCGCCGTATGTCACCTTATTGCCGCGGTATGCCTTGCCGGTGAGACGGCCTCTGTGCACTCTGCGGTATTTGACTCTCTTGGGAAGTAACATTACGCACGTCCTCCTTCCTTCTTGCTGTTTCTGCGGCTGCGGTTCTCGTTGAGGACCTCGCCCTTGTACAGCCAAACCTTGACGCCGATTCTGCCGTACGTCGTAGCGGCTTCCGCGAAGCCGTAGTCGATGTCCGCGCGGATGGTCTGCAGCGGAATCGTGCCGTCGTGGTACTGCTCGCTTCTCGCGATTTCAGCGCCGTTCAGACGGCCGGACACCATGATCTTGATGCCCTTCGCGCCGAGCTTCATCGAGCGGCCGATGCACTGCTTCATCGCTCTTCTGAAAGCGATTCTCTTCTCGAGCTGCTGTGCAACGTTTTCCGCGACGAGCTGCGCGTTGAGGTCCGGCTGCTTCACTTCAACGATGTTGATGACAACCGGCTTTTTGAGCTGCTTCTCGCACTGGAGGCGGAGCTTCTCGATTTCTGCACCGCCCTTGCCGATGACCATGCCCGGCTTGGAGCAGTGGATATGAATGCGGACCTTAGAGGCGTCGCGCTCAATCTCAATCTTCGGAACACCTGCGAGGTAGAGCTGCTTCTTCAGCGTCTTTCTGAGGTTGTAGTCCTCAACAAGCGTATCGCCGAAGGAAGCCTTCTTTGCGAACCAGCGGGAATCCCAGTCTTTGATGACGCCCACGCGCAAGCCGTGGGGATTAACTTTCTGACCCATGAAATGTGACCTCCTCGCTTATTCCTTCTCTTTCACAACGAGTGTGACATGAGAGGTTCTCTTCAAAATTCTGTAGGCTCTGCCCTGCGCTCTCGGGCGGATTCTCTTGAGCATCGGGCCGGGGCAGACGAAGCACTCGGAAACATAGAGGTTGTTCTTGTCCATGTTGAAGTTGTTCTCTGCGTTGGCCACCGCGCTCTTGAGGAGCTTCTCGAGATCTTCGCACGCCGCCTTCGGGGTGTGCCTCAGGATCGCCATAGCGAGGTCTACGGGCTTGTTTCTGATGAGGTCCAGAACGATCTCAACCTTGCGGGGAGAAATTCGGGTATACTTCAGAACTGCTTTTGCTTCCATCTTTATACGCTCCTTTCTCTCAGCGGCTGGTCTTGGAACCGGCGTGACCCTTGAAGGTGCGGGTCGGAGCGAACTCGCCGAGCTTGTGTCCGACCATATCCTCCGTCACATAAACCGGAACGTGCTTGCGGCCGTCGTGGACGGCGATTGTATGACCGACGAAATCCGGGAAGATCATGGAAGCGCGGCTCCACGTCTTAACGATCTTCTTTTCGCCGTTCTCATTCATTGCCTGAATCCTTTTAAGCAGTGCGGGCTGACAAAAAGGACCCTTTTTTAAGCTTCTGCTCATATTCTTTTAAGCTCCTTTCCGTGCCTTACTTACCGTTTCTGCGCTTGACGATGAACTTGTTGCTCGCCTTCTTCTTAGCGCGCGTCTTGTAGCCGAGGGCCGGCTTGCCCCACGGCGTGACCGGGCCCGGGCGTCCGACAGGGCTCTTGCCCTCACCGCCGCCGTGCGGGTGGTCGTTCGGGTTCATGACGGAACCTCTGACGGTCGGTCTCCAGCCCATGTTTCTCTTGCGGCCGGCCTTACCGATCTTCACGTTCTCGTGGTCGATGTTGGAAACCTGGCCGATGGAAGCCATGCACGCGTCCGGCACGTTTCTGAGCTCGCCGGAGGGCAGTCTCAGCAGCGCCATGCCGTTTTCCTTCGCCATGAGCTGCGCCATGATGCCGGCGGCTCTCGCGAGCTGCGCGCCCTTGCCGGGGTAGAGCTCGACGTTGTGGACGAAGGTACCGGTCGGGATGTTCGCAAGCGGAAGCGCGTTGCCGGGCTTGATGTCGGCATCCTTGCCGGAGACGACCTTGTCGCCGACCTTCAGGCCGTTCGGGGCGATGATGTACTTCTTCTCGCCGTCCTCGTACTGCACGAGCGCGATGAACGCGGAGCGGTTCGGGTCGTACTCGATCGTCAGGACCGTCGCGGCCATGTCGTTCTTCTGGCGCTTGAAGTCGATGATGCGGTACTTCTTGCGGTTGCCGCCGCCTCTGTGGCGGACGGTGATTCTGCCGTAGCTGTTGCGGCCGGCAGCTTTATTCTTCGGAGCCAGCAGGCTCTTCTCCGGGCCACACTTGCTCAGGCCGCTGTAGTCCGTGGTGGACATGTTGCGGCGCGCATTCGTGGTCGGCTTATAGTTGATAATTGCCATTGTGTTTTCTCTCCTTATTTGGCTTTGCGGGAACGGGCCGTTTCCCATTCATGCCCTTCGGGGTCTCTCCGGCCGATCAGATCATCGACTCGAAGAACTCAATCGTCTTGCTGCCCTCTGTGAGCGTTACAACAGCCTTCTTCCAGGATCTGGTGTAGCCCTCGTATCTGCCCTGGCGGCGAAGCTTGCCGCGCACGTTCAGCGTGTTGACCTTCTGAACCTTGACGCCGAACAGCTCCTCGACCGCCTTCGCGATCTCGATCTTGTTCGCATCCTTGCAGACTTCAAACGTGTATTTCTTCTCCGCGTTGCCGGCCATGGATTTCTCCGTGATGATCGGGCGGATGACGATGTCCTGCGCTTTCATTATGCGTACACCTCCTCGATTTTGGAGACGGCATCCTTCACAACGATGAACTTATCGGCATTGAGGATGTCGTATACGTTCAGCGTGTTGACCTGCGCGGTCTTGACGCCGGGGATGTTCGCTGCGGAAGCGATGACCTTGGCATCGACCTCCGGGAGAACGATGAGCGCCTTCTTCTCGCTGCCGAGCGCCTTGAGCATCTCGGCGATCTTCTTCGTCTTGTAGCCCTCTGTCGTGATGGCGTCGACAACGATCATCTCGTTGTCCTGAACCTTGCTCGAGAGCGCGGACTTCATCGCGAGGCGCTTGACCTTCTTGTTCAGCGTGATGGTGTAATCTCTCGGCTTCGGCGCGAACACGATGCCGCCGTGCGTCCACTGCGGCGCTCTTGTGGAGCCCTGTCTCGCGCGGCCGGTGCCCTTCTGTCTCCACGGCTTCTTGCCGCCGCCGGAAACCTCTGCACGGGTGAGAGCGGACTGTGTGCCCTGTCTCTGGTTTGCGAGATACGCCTTGACCATATCATTCATGACGGAAACGTTGGGCTCAATGCCGAAAACCTCGGCGGAAAGCTCCATCTTTTCAACTTCCTTGCCCGCCATGTTCATAACTGCTACTGTAGGCATTCTTTATTCCTCCTTCCCTTACGCTTTAACGCTGTCGCGCAGTACGACCGTACCGCCGTTGGGGCCGGGAATAGCACCCTTCACAGCAATCAGATTGTTTTCAGCGTCCACCTTGACGACGGCCAGGTTCTGCACCGTGACCTTCTCTGCGCCGAGGTGACCGGCCATCTTCAGGCCCTTCCAGACTCTGGACGGGCTGGAGCACGCGCCGTTGGAGCCGCCGTGGCGGGCAACCGGACCGGAACCGTGCGTTTCCTTCAGTCTCTGGAAGTTCCAGCGCTTGATGACGCCGGCGTAGCCCTTACCCTTGCTCGTGCCCGTGACGTCGACCTTGTCGCCGCTTTCAAAGACGTCCGCCTTGATGAGGTCGCCGACGTTGTAAGCCGAGCAGTCGCTCATTCTGAACTCCTTCAGGGTCTTCTTCGGGGCGACGTCGCCCTTCTTGAAGTGGCCCGTGAGGGGCTTCGAAACGCGCTGCGGCTTCTGGTCGCCAAAGCCTACCTGAATCGCGTCATAGCCGTCGTTTTCAACAGTCTTCTTCTGTGTGACAACACAGGGACCGGCTTCCACAACTGTTACGGGAACGACTCTGCCCTTTTCGTCGAAAATCTGCGTCATGCCGATTTTCTTGCCGATGATTGCCTTCTGCATTCTTGTATCCTCCTGTTAGGTTATTGGTCGGATTGCTCCGACATGACCCTCCTGCCTGTAGGTTGAGCGGCGTATGCCGACAATCGATTAAAGTTTGATCTCGATCTCAACACCGGCGGGGAGCTCTAAGCCCATCAACGCCTCAACGGTTTTGTTGCTGGGTCTTAAGATGTCGATAAGTCTCTTGTGGGTACGCATCTCGAACTGCTCGCGGCTGTCCTTGTACTTGTGAACAGCTCTGAGGATCGTGATGACCTGCTTCTCGGTCGGCAGCGGCACCGGGCCGGAAACTCTCGCGCCCGTGCGCTTCGCGGTCTGCACGATCTTCTCCGCCGACTGATCGACGACCTGATGATCGTAACCCTTAATTCTTATCCTGATCTTTTCCTTGACTGCCACTAAAATCGCCTCCTGTTATTCTTTAAGTTGGCGGGCTGTACGGGTTTTTATGTTTTAAACACTGCTCCGGGTGTTTCGCCCGGAAGCCATAGAAAAACCGGACATTCACTTTCGTGAATTCCGGGATCGTTCGGGCCGGTGTAAAACACAAACCCTGCACATAAAAAACCATCAAAGCGCATTTTGGTCCGGCCTGTGCGCCTTAGAAATCAGCGCATGGTTCCGCGCGCCACTCCACACAGGGAGCCGCTTCGCTTCGATTGTTGTCGCCCGGTTTAAAATCGGACATACTCCACGGAAAAACCGGCCGTATCGGCCGCAACCTCCCGCTTCATCGCATATCTGTCGCAGTCACGCTTAGTTATTATAACAGGCAAATCCCAAAAATGCAACCCCTTTTGGAAAGATTTTTTCAGATTTTCTGCGGCTTTTCCGGTTTTTCCCAAATGCGCCGCCTCCCGTGCTTCGAGGCGCCGCCGGCCGCTGTGCGAAAGCGCGAAAACCGGGGCGGCCGAAGCCGCCCCGCCCTTCTCTTTTCCTGCATGCTCTAATCGTTCCCCGGCTCGACGCGCAGGAAATCCATCGTTTCCGCCGGGTCGCGCCCGTCCGCGGAAAACACGAACCGCCTTTCCTGTCCGTCGTCCGTAACCTTGAGGAAGGCCGTCGCGCCGTCGGCGCCGTAGACAAAGCGCATCCCCTCGATTGCGTTTTCTTCTGGGTCGTACCAGCCGCCCGCCGCATAGCGGATCGGCCCGTCCGGAAACGTCGTCTCCCACAGGCATTCCACCGGCTCGTAGGTTTTCGCGCCCTGCGCCGTCTCCACCGTGAACGACGCCCGCAGCTCCGTTGTGCGCAGGAAGCGGCACAGCCGCCAGCCCTCGGCTTCGAGCGCGGCGGGCTCCGCCGCCGCGGCGCCTTCCATCCGCACGCCGGAAAGCGACATGTGAAACGGCAGGGGCAGCGGCACGAGCCAGAGCACGAGCGCGAGCAGCACGGCGCACACGCAGACCCACCCGACTATTTTCCGCCCGAACCGTTTCATAAGCACCGCCCCCTTAAAATTCAGTGTACCGCTTTCGGCGCGATCCGTCAACAGAAAAACAGCGGGCAGCCGAAGCTGTCCGCTGAAGTTTCGCTTATTCGATTACCAGCCGGAACGGATGACGTACACGTTCATGTTGCGCCGGCCGAACGCCGTGCAGTCCTCGAGCGTGTCGTAGTAGAGGTCCGCCACGATGTCGCCCGCCATGGCCGCGCCGCCCGTATCCATCGCGTAGCAGTAGCCGTACGTCCAGGAGCCGTCGGCCGCCGTGATGTACAGCAGCGAGCCGTACGGGATGCGGTTCGGGTCCACCGCCACGTAGCCGACCTGCGGCGTCGCGCCGATCGAGGTCACGGCGCCCGGCTCCGCATAATACGCGGTGCAGGAGCCGTACAGGCTGTACTCATAGGAGACCGTTTCACCGGAGGCGTCCACAAACGTGCTGCCGCCGCCCGTCGATGTGCTGCCGCCGCTGCCGGAGCCCGTGCCGCCGCTCGGGCGCGTCTTCGTGCCGACGAGGACGACTTCATCCTCCGCCTCCTGCACGACCTTTTCCTCGAGCACCTCGCGGCCGCGCTCTTCGCCGTCCGCGTAAACGACCGCGTAGGTCACTTCCTTTTCGCCCTCGACGCCTGCGGTCTTGACCTCGGTCTCGTCCTCATACAGGTCGTCGCTGTCCTCGTAAACCGTTTCGTAGGCGATCGTCTCGGTCTCGGTGACCTCCTCGCTCGTGATGCGCACGACGCGGAACGACGCGCCGTCCGCCACGTGGTCGCCGGCCTTCACGGTCTTTTCGCCGTCCGCCGTCTCCACGCGGAGCTCATCCTGCTCGCCGAGCGCGATGCCCGCGCTCTCAAGCGCCCCGCCGTAGCTTTCCGCCGAAACGCTGTAGGTCTCGGTCTCGCCGTCCGCCGTGATCGTCACGTCGATGTAGCGTGCGACGCGGATGCGCATGCCGTTTTCCAGCGGCGTATCCGCAGCCGGCGAAACGGTGTCCGATTCGCCGAGCGTGACGCCCGCGCTCTCGAGCGCGTCGGCGACCGTGCCGCCGAGCTGGTCGATCATGCGGCGCTTGCCGTCCGCCTCAATGAAAACGCGGTTGGAGCGCGTCACGGAAGCCGTGGTGTCGGTGTCGAGCGCCGTGTCCCGCGCCGGCTCCGTCACATCGCGCGCGCCGAGCGTAACGCCGCCCTGCGCCACCGCATCCTCCAGCGTCGTCCCCTTCGGGACAACGACCATTGCGGTCTCGCCGTCCGCCTCTACGGAGACGCGCACCGCGCGCTGCACCGTGAGCAGACCGTCGTTCCTGTTGAATTCATACGTATCGATATCCGAAACGGGCGGCATGCCCTCCGTCTCGGCGCGGGCGAGGATCTCTTCCGGATTCCCGCCGAGCATGCTGAACGTATAGGTGTTCCCGTCGTCCCGCACGGTGATCTCCACCGTGTTGGCCATAACGGTCACCACCGAACCGACGCAGATCATCACAACCAGCACGGTGATGAGCAGGATGTGGGGGATCCGCCGGCCCTGCGCTTTTCTCGCATGGCGCATAAAAGCACTCCTTTCGTGAACAGAAAACCGTTCTTTGGACGCGCGGCCTGCGCCGCGTTCCGCCGTGTACACTGTCTCAGCCGGGCCTTGCCCGGCACTCCCTCGGAGATTCATTGCAGAGTATAGTGACAAAATAACGGTCTGTCAAGTTTTCGGAGCCTGTTCTTTTGTGCATCCTGCCATATTTCGAATGATTATCAAATTTACATAACCGCCGAATGCTTCTTTTTGGTTAAATAAAATTGATATTTCTAAAAATCAAAAATGTTTGGCTCTGTGCATTTTGCAAAAACTTTGCAACTCCTTTGCAGTCGAACGTAAATTCTTTTTGCAAAATTCCGCATATTTATTCCTTCGATTGTTTCGTTTTAGGGCCTTTTTTCCGACTTTTCCCCGCCGTATTCGTATATTGTTGCGAACAGGATTCATTTCTTCGACTGTAAAGGACAGGTGTTTTACACCACAAAATCCGGCCCGTCCGCTTGAAAAACGGGCGATTCCGCCCGAAATCTCGGGGTTGCGGCGATGCCTGCGCCTGCATGCTTTCGGGAAGCGCCGCGCGCCCGCTTTCTGTAACGCTTCCCCACTTTCCACCGCCTTTTCACGCTTTTTCCGCAAAAATTATTGTCAACAAATGCATATTCAACCGGATTCAGGGCCGAAAATGT
>DSLFC04101__coassemble_276_pt1 | contig 57458 bp, 44 predicted proteins | sample DSLFC04101__metabat2_high_PE_006 | metagenome-assembled genome bin DSLFC04101
GTCGGGGCGCTGGTCGTAGAGCTTCTTGTCCACAAGGAAGTACTCCTGCTCGGGGCCGACCGTCGTGTTGACGCGCTTGGTGGTGGTGTCGCCGAAGAGGCGGAGGATGCGCACAGCCTGCGTGCTGAGGGCCTCCATCGAGCGCAGAAGCGGCGTCTTCTTGTCGAGCACTTCGCCGCCGTAGGAGCAGAACGCCGTCGGAATGTACAGCGAATGGTCCTTGATGAACGCATAGGAGGTCGGGTCCCACGCCGTGTAGCCTCTCGCCTCGAAGGTGGCGCGCAGGCCGCCGGAGGGGAAGGAGGAGGCGTCCGGCTCGCCCTTGATGAGCTCCTTGCCGGAGAATTCCATGATGATCCGGCCGTCGGCGGTCGGAGAGATGAAGCTGTCGTGTTTTTCGGCGGTAATACCGGTCATCGGCTGGAACCAGTGCGTGTAGTGCGTCGCACCGTTTTCAACCGCCCAGTCCTTCATCGCGTTTGCAACTGCATTTGCAACAGTGATGTCGAGGTCCTTGCCGTTGTCGATCGTCTTGCGCAGGGATTTGTAAACGTCCTTCGGGAGACGTTCACGCATGACGCCGTCGTTGAAGACCATGCTGGAGAAGAGATCCGGCACGCTTTTGTGTGTTGTGCAGCTCATAAAACCACTCTTTCCTCATTCATAATTGTCTCCGGCCACACGGGAAACGTATGTACCGAAAAAGGCGCTGAGGATGGAATCTCCAACCACAGCGCCTTTGCTATGCTACGAGACGTATTGTAACGCTTCGAAGCCGATTTGTCAACACCCTTTTCCAAAAAAATTCATTTTGCAGGAATGCAACCAACAAAAATCATAACATATTTGATTGTACTGCGATTTGGCTGAAAAATAAGCTTGTAATGCAATGCGCATAAAATAAAAATTCAAAAATTCGCAAAAAGGCCTTGACAGCCCACCCCGGTCCGGCTATAATAAGGGGCAGACAATGAAGTCTGGTTATATATGCTTTCTGCCTTTCAGGAACGGGCAGCGCTGTATAATCAGGCTTTTTTTCGTATTCAGAAACAGAAAGAGGGTCACCTTTCATGCTCAAAGAAGGCAGAAATCCGGCGGGTGAATTCAGGATCCCTGCGGGCTGCGCGGTCTCCTCCGTGTTTTCGAGAAGCGGCCGGCGGCTGGACGGCTCCGACATCATCCGCTCCATCGCGATCATGCACGACCGCTCCAACGGTCTGGGCGGCGGCTTTGCGGGCTACGGCATCTACCCCGAATACGCGGAGCAGTATGCGTTCCACGTTTTCTACGACAATGTCCGCGCGAAGGAGGAGTGCGAGAAATTCCTCAACGCGCATTTCGACGTCGTCAACCTTTCGAAGATCCCGACCCGCAAGATCCCGCAGATCACCGACGAGCCGCTGATCTGGCGGTATTTCGTCGCGCCGCTGCACACGAAGCTCGCGGAGAGCCAGCTCGACGAGGACGAGTTCGTCGTGCGCTGCGTCAACCGCGTGAACACCTTCATCGACGGCGCGTACATCTTCTCGAGCGGAAAGAACATGGGCGTGTTCAAGGCCGTCGGCTTCCCCGAGGACGTCGGCCGGTTTTACCGGCTCGAGGAATACGCGGGCTACTGCTGGACGGCCCACGGCCGCTACCCGACGAACACGCCGGGCTGGTGGGGCGGCGCGCATCCGTTCGCGCTGCTCGACCACTCGATCGTGCACAACGGCGAGATCTCCTCGTACGACGCGAACCGCCGTTTCATCGAGATGTACGGCTACACCTGCAATCTGCTGACCGATACCGAGGTCATTACCTATATCATTGATTATCTGGTCCGCCGGCAGGGGCTGACGCTCCGCGAGGCGGCGAACGTCATCGCGGCACCGTTCTGGTCGACGATCGAATCCCGGCCGCCGGAGGAGCGCGCGCGGCTGACCTATTTGCGCAACGTGTTCGCCGGCCTGCTTGTGACCGGCCCGTTCTCGATCCTCGTCGGCTTCACCGGCGGGCTGATGGCGCTCAACGACCGTTTGAAGCTCCGCTCCATGGTCGTTGGCGAAAAGGGCGACATGGCCTATATCGCGAGTGAGGAATCGGCGATCCGGGTCATTGCGCCGTCGCTGGACAAAGTATGGGCGCCGGCCGGCGGCGAGCCGGTCATCTTCACGCTGGACCGACAGCAAAGCGAACAAGTAGAGAAAGGCTGATCATTCATGGCAATAGATTTTCTGTATCCGCAATATGAGGTCGTCCGCGACCAGACGCGCTGCATCGCATGCCGCGCGTGCGAGCGGCAGTGCGCCAACGAGGTGCACGCCTACGACGAAGAATTCAAGGCGATGCTTTCCGATGAAAGCCGCTGCGTCAACTGCCACCGGTGCGTTTCAATTTGTCCGACGCGCGCGCTGAAGATCGTCAAGACGACGCATACCTTTAAGGAGAATGCGAACTGGAGCGGCGAGACGATTCAGGAGGTTTACAGGCAGGCGGGCAGCGGCGGCGTGCTGCTGTCCTCGATGGGCAACCCGAAGCCGCTGCCGGTTTACTGGGACCGCATCCTGATCAACGCCTCGCAGGTGACGAACCCCTCGATCGACCCGCTGCGCGAGCCGATGGAGACGAAGACCTTTCTCGGCCGGAAGCCGTCGAAAATCGAGCGCGACGAAACCGGCAGAATTAAAACGGACATCACGCCGCAGCTCGAGCTTTCAGTGCCGGTCATGTTCTCGGCCATGTCCTACGGCTCCATCAGCTACAACGCGCACGAGAGCCTTGCCCGGGCCGCGGAGGCGCTCGGCACGTATTACAACACCGGCGAGGGCGGCCTGCATCAGGATTTCTACAAGTACGGCTCGCACACGATCGTGCAGGTCGCGTCCGGCCGCTTCGGCGTGCACCGGGACTACCTCAGCGCCGGCGCCGCAATCGAGATCAAGATGGGGCAGGGCGCGAAGCCCGGCATCGGCGGGCACCTGCCCGGCGCGAAGATCGTCGGCGATGTTTCGCGCACGCGCATGATCCCCGAGGGGACGGATGCGATTTCGCCTGCCCCGCACCACGACATCTATTCGATTGAGGACCTGCGCCAGCTCGTCTTTTCGCTGAAGGAAGCCACCGACTACAAAAAGCCCGTCATCGTCAAGATCGCGGCGGTGCACAACGTGGCGGCGATCGCCTCGGGCATCGCGCGCAGCGGCGCGGACATCATTGCGATCGACGGCTTCCGCGGCGGCACCGGCGCCGCGCCGACGCGCATCCGCGACAACGTCGGCATCCCGATCGAGCTGGCGCTTGCGGCGGTGGACCAGCGGTTGCGCGACGAGGGCATCCGCAACAATGTGTCTCTGGTCGTCGGCGGCTCCATCCGCTCCAGCGCCGACGTCGTCAAGGCGGTCGCGCTCGGCGCCGACGCCTGCTACATCGGCACGGCGGCGCTGCTCGCACTGGGCTGTCACCTGTGCAGAAGCTGCCAGACCGGCAAGTGCAACTGGGGCATCGCGACCCAGCGACCCGACCTCGTCAAGCGTCTGAATCCCGACATCGGCTGCGGGCGGCTCGTGAATTTGATCACGGCCTGGCAGCACGAGATCAAGGAGATGATGGGCGGCATGGGCATCAACTCGATCGAGGCCCTGCGCGGCAACCGGCTGATGCTCCGCGGCGTCGGCCTCAACGAAAAGGAGCTGCAGATCCTCGGCATCAAGCATGCCGGCGAGTGAGCCTTTGAAAGCGCCCGAAGGCGGGCGCCCCAATAACGCCGCGGGTTTCAGAAAGGAGAACGGGCATTCGATGAAAAGAGTTTACGTGGATGAGAAGTGGTGCCTCGGCTGCCACCTCTGCGAATATTACTGCGCCTTTGCAAATTCTGGAAAATCCAGCATGATCAAGGCGCTCAAGGACAGAAAGATCAACCCCCGCATCCAGATCGAGGGGGACAACCACATCAGCTTTGCGGTTTCATGTCGGCACTGCACGGACCCGATCTGCGTGAAGAGCTGCATCGCGGGCGCGCTTTCGATACAGGCGGGCGTGGTCCGCATCGACCGCGACAAGTGCGTCGGCTGCCACACCTGCGTGCTGGTCTGTCCCTACGGGGCGATCATGCCCGCCGACGAGGGCGTCATGCAGAAGTGCGAGCTCTGCATCGAAAACGCGGGCGGAAAGCCGGCCTGCGTGCAGGGCTGCCCGAACAAGGCGATCATCTATGAGGAAAGGGCGTGAGCGTATGGCAAAGTATGTGATTATCGGCAATTCCGCCGCGGGCATCGGCTGCGTGGAGGGCATCCGCAGCGTGGACCGCGAAGGGGACATCCTCCTGATCGCCGCCGAGCCGCACCACACCTACGGCCGCCCGCTGATTTCGTATCTGCTCGAGGGCAAAACGGACGAGACGCGGATGAAATACCGCCCGGACAGCTTCTATGCGGATAACGGCGTCGAGACGCGCCTCGGCGTGCGCGCCGTCCGGCTCGACACCGCCGGAAAGACGGTGGAGCTGGAGGACGGCGCAAAGGTGCCGTATACGCAGCTGCTCGTTGCGACGGGCTCCGTGCCGTTCGTGCCGCCGATGGACGGCCTCGAAACCGTCGAAAAGCGCTTTTCCTTTATGACGCTCGACGACGCGAAGGCGCTCGAAGCGGCGCTGACGCCGGAGAGCCGCGTGCTGATCGTCGGCGCCGGTCTGATCGGCCTGAAATGCGCCGAGGGCATCGCCGCACGCGTGCGGGAAATCACGGTCGTCGACCTTGCGGACCGCGTTCTGCCGAGCATTCTGGACGAAACCGGCTCGTCGATCGTGCAGGCGCACCTCGAAAAGCAGGGCCTGCGCTTCAGGCTCGGCGATACGGTCGCGTCGTTTGACGGCGGCCGGGCGACGCTGAAAAGCGGCGCGGTCCTCGATTTCGACGTGCTCGTGCTCGCGGTCGGCGTCCGTCCGGAGACGTCGCTCGTCGCGGAGGCGGGCGGCGCGGTGCGCCGCGGCATCGTGACCGAGGATACGGGCCGGACGACGCTGCCGTCGGTGTACGCGGCCGGCGACTGCGCGGAGAGCTACGACATCTCCGCCGGCGTGCACCGCGTCCTCGCGCTTCTGCCGAACGCCTACATGCAGGGGTACTGCGCGGGTGTCAACATGGCCGGCGGCGAATCGCATTTCGACCAGGCGATCCCGATGAACGCCATCGGCTTCATGGGGCTGCATATCCTCACGGCCGGCACATATGAGGGCGAAACGTATACGGCGCATGAAAACGGAAACTACAAGGTCCTGTTTTATAAGGACGACCTGCTCAAGGGCTATATCCTGATCGGCGATGTGGCGCGGGCCGGCATCTACACCGCGCTGATCCGCAACCGCACGCCGCTCAGCTCCATCGATTTTGAACGGATCTGCGAAAAGCCGCAGCTGATGGCGTTCACGGCGCAGGCGCGCCGCGCGCTCCTTTCGAAGCAGCAGTAAGGGGGAAGACAAATGGAACAGAGAACGTATGCGCTCGGCGAGCGCTATATCGGCGCGGGAAAGCGCACGGGGAAGATCGAGCTTTACGAAGTGCCGGGCAACGCGCTCGGCACCTATCTGGACGGTGCGGAGATCGTGCTGCACGCCAACGCGCAGGACGCGACGGGCGACACGATGAACGCCGGCGAAATCACGATTTACGGGAGCACGGGCGACGCGGCCGGCTACGCGATGCGCGGCGGCAGCATCTACGTGCAGGGGGACGCCGGTTACCGGGCGGGCATCCACATGAAGGCGTACGAGGATAAGGTCCCCGTGCTGGTCATCGGCGGCCGCGCCGGCAGCTTCCTCGGCGAGTATCAGGCGGGCGGCGTGATCGTCGTGCTCGGCATCGGCAGCGAGGACCGCCAGCCGGTCGGGAACTTCTGCGGCACGGGCATGCACGGCGGCCGGATCTTCCTGCGCACCGAGCACTTGCCGAAGGACCTGCCGCAGCAGGTGATCGCGGAAAAGGCGAGCGCGCAGGACATGGAGATCGCCGCGCCGCTGATCCGCCGCTACTGCGAAAAATTCGGCGCGGACGCCGCGGCGCTGCTCGGCGACACCTACTATATGCTGCGTCCGAACTCGAAGAACCCATACAAGCAGCTGTATGTGACGAATTGACCGCGCGCGTGTCAATGGATGGCGGATTCTGCCGTAAAACATTGTGCGTTCTGCAGCTTGCCAAGAAAAAAGCGGCTGTGTTATACTTTATAATAAGTTTGGACCGCGTATCTGAGGCGTGAGGAAAGGATGGGGTTCGGCGCATGCGCATGCAGTATACAAAATCAGAGGTTCTGGATTTCATTGAGGAAAACGACGTCAAGTTCATCAAGCTGGCGTTCTGCGACATTTTCGGGTGCCAGAAGGTCATCGCCATCCAGCCCGCCCTGGTGCCGGAGGCGCTGGAAACGGGCATCCCGATCGACGCCTCGCGCATCACGGGCTTCGAGCGCGAGCACGACAGCGAGCTGTTTCTCGTGCCCGATACCTCCACGATGTCGCTGCTGCCGTGGCGCCCCGTGCACGGGCGCGTCGTGCGCTTTTACTGCGACATCCGCCGCGCGGACGGCAGCGGCTTCGACATCGACTGCCGCGGAATTTTGAAAAAAGCAGTTGACATTGCCAAGCTCCATGGTATAATATTTAATTTTGGGGCAAGAAGCGAGTTCTACCTCTTTAAAAATGACGGCGAAGGCAATCCGACGGATGTGCCGTTCGACAACGCCGGCTTTATGGACGCCGCGCCCGAGGACAAGGGCGAGGACGTCCGGCGCGAAATCTGTCTGACGCTGGAGGATATGGGCGTCACGCCGCAGAGCTCCCACCACAGCGGCGGGCCGGGGCAGAACATCATCGAGTTCTGCCACAGCTCGGCCGTTCACGCCGCGGACGATGTGATCACCTACAAGTCGGTCGTCAAGACCATGGCGGCGCACAACGGTCTGACCGCCTCCTTCGACCCGATCCCGATCCCCGGCAAGGATGGCAACGGCTTCCACATCACGCTGACGCCGATGCTGCGCGAAAAGGACTGCTCGGAGAATTTCCTCGCAGGCATTCTCGCGCATGCGGCGGAGATCACGGCGATCCTGAACCCGACGGCCGATTCCTACAGGCGGCTCGGCGTGTTCGGCGCGCCGGAGTTCGTCTCCTGGTCGGAAAAGAGCCGGCGCTGCTTCGCGTACAAGAAGGCTGGCCAGCCCGCGATCGAGGTCCGTTCGCCGGATTCCACGACGAATCCGTACCTCGCCTATGCGGCGCTGATCTACGCCGGGCTCGACGGCTACCTGAAGCGCACGAAGCTCCCGAAGCCGGACGCCGCGCGCGAAACGAGCGAGAAGCTGCCGAAATCGGCGGAAGAGGCGCTTCAGGTGTTCGAAAAGAGCAGCTTTATCCGCAACGTGTTTCCGGAATACTTCGTCCGCACCTTCATTCAGACGTTTGGGTGCCCGCGGTCGGGCGTGTGAGCGGGGGAAAGCCGATGAAAAACGGTATTACCCAGTTCAGCGTTCTGATCGTGTCCGGCGCGCAGCGGGACGCGGCCTACATCGCCGATATGCTGATGGGCGGCGCGTTCCGGCCCGTCTCCTCCGCGCAGAGCGGCGGCGAGGCGCGGCGGCTCTTCCTGCAGAACAGCTACGACCTTGTGATCATCAACACGCCGCTTCCCGATGAATTCGGCTATGCGCTGGCGGAGCACATCACGGAGCAGTCCGCGGCGGGCGTTCTGCTGATCGTCAAGAGCGAGCTGTTCGAGGAAGCCAGCGCCAGGGCGGAGGCCTGCGGCGTGCTCACGCTGCGCCGGCCGGTTTCGCGGCCGCTGTTTTATCAGGCGGTGCGCATGCTCGCCGCGGTGCAGAACCGCTGGCGCAGGATGGACGGCGAAAACCGGAAGCTCCGGGAGAAGATGGAGGAAGTCCGCATCGTGGCGCGTGCCAAGTGCATCCTCGTGGAATACCTGCGCATGAGCGAACAGCAGGCGCACCGGTACATCGAGAAGCAGGCCATGGATATGCGGACCTCGAAGCGGAATATTGCCGAGAACATTTTAAAAACGTACAACTGATTCCTGCAGGAGTGTGACCCCCATGAACAAGCAAACCCAAAGGGACGGCACGGCCTTTGCGCGCGCGGCGCGCGGCGACAAGCTGCGCGAGGAATGCGGCGTATTCGGCGTCAGTCTCAACGATGCGACGGACTACGCGGAGGCGGCCGGCATCACGTACAACGCACTCCTCGCTTTGCAGCACAGAGGGCAGGAAGGCGCCGGCATCGCCGTTTGCAGCGGCAATGCGATCACCTGCCGAAAGAGCGTGGGCCTCGTCGACGACGTGTTTTCCTCGGAAAGCCTGATGGCCTTTCCGAAAAGCGGCGCGGCGGTCGGGCACGTGCGCTACTCCACGACCGGCGCCAACACAATGCAGAACGTGCAGCCGTTCGTCACGGAATTTCTGACCGGGCGCATTGCGACGGTGCATAACGGCAATGTGACGAACGCGGGCGAGATGCGGGAAAAGCTCGAGCCGTTTGGACTCGATTTTTCCGCGACGAGCGACAGCGAGGTGATTTCTTCGCTGATCGCGTATAAAACGCTGAAGGCGGGCAATCTTCTGGATGGCGCGGTGGCGGCGGCGAAGCTGCTGGTCGGCGCGTTTTCCCTCGTGGTGCTTTCCGGCGACGGAAAGCTCGTGGCCCTGCGCGACCCGAACGGCTACCGGCCGCTGTGCATCGGCGAAAACGAGTACGGCATGGCCGTGGCCTCGGAATCCTGCGCGCTGGACAGCTGCGGCTTCCGCTTCGTGCGGGACATCCAGCCCGGTGAGGCGGTGCTGATCGAAAACGGACGCATCCGGCACTGCGAGCTTTACGCTGCGGCGCCGAGAAGAAGCCTCTGCGTTTTTGAATACGTTTACTTTGCGCGCCCGGACTCCGTAATCGACGGGGTCAGCGTCTATGAGGCGCGCCTGAATATGGGCAGGATGCTTGCCCGTGAACACCCGGTCGAGGCGGACCTCGTCTGCGGCGTGCCCAACAGCGGCCTGGAGGCGGCGATGGGCTACGCGCGCGAAAGCGGCATCCGCTACGGCCTGGCCTTTGTGAAAAACAACTATATTGGAAGAAGCTTTATTTTCCCCACGCAGGCGCAGCGCGAAAACGCGGTGCGGCTCAAGCTGAATCCGCTTGCGGCTTCGGTGCGCGGGAAACGCATCGTTCTGGTGGACGATTCCATCGTCCGCGGCACAACGTGCAGAAAGACGATTGCCAGCTTAAGGAACGCAGGCGCGAAAGAGATCCACATGCGCATCTCCTCGCCGCCTTTCATACACACCTGCTATTTCGGCACAGACATCGGCAGCGAAAAGAACCTGATTGCGAACCAGCAATCCGTTGCGGAAATCTGCCGGAGCATCGGTGCGGATTCGCTCGGCTACATCAGCGTGGACGGCCTCATGGAGGCGTGCGCGGGCTGCGGGGTCGAGCTGTGCACCGGCTGCTTTACGGGAGACTACGCCACGAAGGTCTGCTGCGGTGCGAGCGCCTGAGCGGGCAGGAATTATTTCAGGGAAAGAGGAACGAACGTTATGGGCAACAAAGCATATTTGGTACTCGAAAACGGAAAAGTTTTCTGCGGCGAATCTTTCGGCGCGGCCGGTGAGGTAATGGCGGAAGTCGTTTTCACAACCGGCATGACAGGCTACCTCGAAACACTCACCGACAAAAGCTATTTCGGACAGATTGTCGTTCAGACGTTTCCGCTGATCGGCAATTACGGCGTAATTCCCTCCGACTTTGAGGGGAACATCATTGGTCCCCGCGGTTATATTGTAAAAGAATGGTGTCAGTCGCCCTCAAATTTCCGTTCTGAGGGGGATCTTGACACCTTTTTTAAAAAACGGGGTGTGGTCGGCCTCTGCGGCATCGATACGCGGTCGCTGACGAAGATCATCCGCGAAAGCGGCGTCATGAACGGCGTGATCACTGAGGACCCGGAGCACGTCGATTTTGAAAAGCTCCGCGCCTACCGCGTGACGAACGCGGTGGAGAGCACCTCCGTGCAGCAGATCGAGCGCCGGGAGAACCCGAACAAAAAGGTCACGGTTGCGCTCATGGATTACGGCATGAAGGAGAACATCCGCCGCAAGCTCGAAAAGTTCGGCGCGGAGGTCATCCTCTGCCCGTACAACACGACGGCAGAGCAGATCGAGGCGCTGCATGTCGACGGCATCATGCTCTCGAACGGCCCCGGCGACCCGGCGGACAACGTGGAGGTCATCCACAACCTGCAGGAGATCATGAAGCTGAACCTTCCGATCTTCGGCATCTGCCTCGGCCACCAGCTGCTCGCGCTGGCCAACGGCTTCAAGACCGAGAAGCTCAAGTACGGCCACCGCGGCGCAAACCAGCCGGTCAAGAACCTGGAAACCGGCCGCGTTTACATCTCAAGCCAGAACCACGGCTACGCAGTCATGTCCTCAAGCATCGACAATGCGATCGCCGAGGAATACTTCATCAACGTCAACGACAAGACCTGCGAGGGCATCCGGTATAAGAACATCCCCGCATTCTCCGTGCAGTTCCATCCGGAGGCCTGCGGTGGTCCCTGCGATACATCCTTCCTGTTTAACCAGTTCTTCGATATGATGGACAAGCACTGAACCGGTGCGACGCTGCCGGGCATCCGGCATCTGAACGAACGCAGAAGCTTCTGAAATATAGAAAGGAATGTTTACAGCTATGCCACTGAATAAAGATATCAAGAAAGTCCTCGTCATCGGCTCCGGCCCGATCGTCATCGGCCAGGCCGCGGAATTCGACTATGCAGGCACGCAGGCCTGCCGCGCGCTCAAGGCGGACGGCATCGAGATTGTCCTCGTCAACTCCAACCCGGCGACGATCATGACCGACAACGCGATGGCGGATCATATCTATATTGAGCCGCTCACGCTGCCCACGATCAAGCGCATCATCGAAAAGGAAAAGCCGGACAGCATTCTCTCCGGCTTCGGCGGCCAGACCGGCCTCACGCTCTCGATGCAGCTTGCGAAGGAGGGCTTCCTCGAGAAGCACAACGTCCGCCTGCTCGGCGCCTCCCCGGAGACGATCGACAAGGCGGAGGACCGCCAGATCTTCAAGGACACGATGGAGAGCATCAACCAGCCCTGCATCCCCTCGAAGGTCGTCACCACGGTGGAGGACGCGCTCGACTTCGCCGAGGAGATCTCCTACCCGGTCATCATCCGTCCGGCGTTCACGCTCGGCGGCACCGGCGGCGGCATCGTCAACAACCGCGAGGAGATGATGGAAGTCGCGGCGAACGGCCTCGCGCTCTCGCCGATCACGCAGATCCTCGTCGAAAAGAGCATCGCGGGCTGGAAGGAAATCGAATTTGAGGTCATCCGCGACAGCCGCGGCAACGCGATCACGGTCTGCTCGATGGAAAACCTCGACCCGGTCGGCATCCACACCGGCGACAGCATCGTCATCGCGCCGGCGGTCACGCTCTCCGACAAGGAGTACCAGATGCTCCGCACGGCCGCGATCAACATCGTCGACGCGCTCGGCGTCGAGGGAGGCTGCAACTGCCAGTTCGCGCTGCATCCGACGTCGTTCGAGTACGCGGTCATCGAGGTCAACCCGCGTGTGTCGCGCTCCTCGGCGCTCGCGTCGAAGGCGACCGGCTACCCGATCGCGAAGGTCGCGACGAAGATCGCGATCGGCTATACGCTCGACGAGATCATCAACGCCGTCACCGGCAAGACCTACGCGGCGTTCGAGCCGTCGATCGACTACGTGGCGGTCAAGTTCCCGAAGTGGCCGTTCGACAAGTTCGTCTACGCAAAGCGCAACCTCGGCACGCAGATGAAGGCGACCGGCGAGGTCATGTCGATTGCCGACACGTTTGAAATGGCGCTGATGAAGGCCGTGCGCGGCGCGGAGATCTCGCTCGATACGCTGAACATGCCGAAGTTCGCAAACTTTGCGGACGCGGACCTCTGGCAGATCCTGAAGGACGCCACCGACGAGCGCCTCTTCGCGATCTACGAGCTCCTGCGGCGCGGCGTTTCCACAAAGGAGATCCACGACTTCACGATGATCGACATGTGGTTCCTCGACAAGATCGCGAACCTGCTCGCCTTCGAGCGCGAGATCGCCGGCAAGCCGCTGACGCAGGCGCAGTACACGCGCGGCAAGAAGCTCGGCTACACCGACGAAGCGCTGACGCGGCTCTGCGGCACGAAGCCGGAGTACCGCCACGAGGCGACGTTCAAGATGGTCGACACCTGCGCGGGCGAATTCGCGGCGACGACGCCGTACTTCTACGGCACCTACGACACGCCGGAACAGGGCGGCGAGAACGAGGCGCTCGAGTTCATCGGCAAGAGCGGCAAGGAGACGGTTGTCGTTCTCGGCTCCGGCCCGATCCGCATCGGCCAGGGCATCGAGTTCGACTACGCCAGCGTGCACTGCGTCGAGTCGCTGCAGCGCCTCGGCTATGAAGTCGTCATCATCAACAACAACCCGGAAACGGTTTCCACGGACTTCGACACGGCGGACCGCCTGTACTTTGAGCCGCTGTGCAGCGAAGACGTGATGAATATCATCAACATCGAAAAGCCGAAGGGTGTCGTCGTTGCGTTCGGCGGCCAGACGGCGATCAAGCTGACCAAGACGCTCGCAAAGAACAACGTCCCGATCATCGGCACCTCGGCCGACAGCATCGACGCGGCGGAGGACAGAGAGCGCTTCGAGGAGCTGCTCGAGCGCTGCAACATCAAGCGCCCGAAGGGCCACACGGTCATGACGGCGGAAGAGGCGCTCGCGGCGGCGCGCGACCTCGGCTACCCGGTTCTGATGCGCCCGTCCTACGTGCTCGGCGGCCAGAACATGATCATCGCCTACGGCGACGAGGACATCAAGGAATACATGGCGATCATCCTGCGCCAGAAGCAGGACAACCCGGTGCTCATCGACAAGTACCTCAGCGGTACGGAGATCGAAGTCGACGCGATCTGCGACGGCGACGACATCCTGATCCCGGGCATCATGGAGCACGTGGAGCGCACGGGCATCCACTCCGGCGACAGCATCGCGGTCTATCCGGCGAAAGACATCGACGACGAGCTCAGCGCGAAGATCGTCAAGACGACCGAGACGCTCTGCACCGAGCTGCAGGCCATCGGCCTGATCAACCTGCAGTACATCATCATGGACCGCGAGATCTACGTCATCGAGGTCAACCCGCGCGCCTCGAGAACGGTGCCGTACCTGAGCAAGGTCACGGGCGTTCCGATGTGCGACCTCGCGACGAAGGTCAGCCTCGGCATGAAGCTGAAGGACCTCGGCTTCGGCACGGGCCTGTACAGAACCTCGCCGTATACGGCGGTCAAGGTGCCGGTGTTCTCCTTTGAAAAGCTGACCGACGTCGACACGCAGCTCGGGCCGGAAATGAAGTCCACCGGCGAGGTGCTCGGCATCGGCAACAACCTCGAGGAGGCGCTCTACAAGGGCCTGATCGCCTCCGGCTGCAAGATGAACAAGAAGGGCGGCGTGTTCATCACCGTCCGCGACGGCGACAAGAAGGAGATCGGCGAGATCGCGAAGAAGTTCGACAAGATGGGCTTCCCGCTTTACGCGACGACCGGCACCGCGAGCGTGCTCGCAAAGCTCGGCCTCTCCGTCAAGATCGTCGACAAGATCCATGAAAGCCCGGTCAATACGATCACGCTGCTCGAAAGCGGCAAGCTCGCGTACATCATCTCCACCTCCGCGAAGGGCAGAAATCCGGCGCGCGACAGCGTGAAGATCCGCCGCAAGGCGGCGCTGCTCGGCATCCCGTGCCTGACGGCGATCGATACCGCGAACGCGCTTGCAGACAGCCTGATGAGCCGCTACACCCCGTACAACACGGAGATCGTGGACATCAACAACCTCAAGAGTGAAAAGGTCAAGCTGCCGTTTACGAAGATGTCGGCGTGCAGCAACGACTACATCTATATCAACTGCTTTGAAAATAAGGTTTCCTCCCCGGAATTCCTCTCCATCTACCTGTCCGATCGGCACAACGGCGTCGGCGGCGACGGCGTCATCCTGATCTGCCCGTCCGACAAGGCCGATGCGCAGATGCGCATGTTCAACCGCGACGGCAGCGAGGGCATGATGTGCGGCAACGGCATCCGCTGCGTCGCGAAGTACCTCTACGACACCGGCATCGCAAAGAAGCCGGTCCTGCGCATCGACACGAAGAGCGGCGTCAAGGAATGCAGCATCATGACGATGAACGGCAAGGCGTACCGCATCACGGTCGACATGGGCGCGGCGGAGCTCGCGCCGGCGCTCGTACCGGTCAAGCTCGAGGGCGACAGCATCGTCAACAAGCCGGTCGTCATCGACGGGCACGAGTACTACATCACCTGCGTCTCGATGGGCAACCCGCACTGCGCGGTCTTCACGCCCTCGGTCGATAAGCTCGACCTCGGCGCGATCGGCCCGAAGTTCGAAAACAACCCGCTTTTCCCGGAGCGCGTGAACGTCGAATTCATCGAGGTCGTGGATGAGCGCACGCTCAAGGTCCGCGTCTGGGAGCGCGGCAGCGGCGAGACGATGGCCTGCGGTACCGGCGCCTGCGCGGCGGTCGTCGCGGCGACGCTCAACGGCCGGTGCACGAAGGGCGAGGACATCCGCGTGATCCTCAAGGGCGGCGACCTCACCGTGCGCTATACGGATGCGCGCGTTCTGATGACGGGCGGCGCGGAGAAGATCTTCGACGGCGTTGTGGAAGTCTGATTCAGGGCATAATCATTTCGGCGTTTCGCCTCGGCGGAACGCCGAAAGATATTTTATAAACGGATTCCGTTTAAAGGGGGCTAAGAAATGAAAAAATACAGGCGAATCACGGCGGAGGGCGCCGCGGTGGACCGCTACGTCCGCGTGGAGGACGGCGGGGAAAAGCAGCGCATCGCCTTCACCAAGATGCACGGCTGCGCGAACGACTACGTGTATATCAGCTGCTTCGACCAGCCGGTGCGCGATTTTTCGGCGCTGGCCGTCTACCTCTCCGACCGCCACACGGGCATCGGCGGCGACGGCGTGATCTTCATCTGTCCGTCGGAAGTCGCGGACGCCAGAATGCGCATGTTCAATCTGGACGGCAGCGAGGGCATGATGTGCGGCAACGGCATCCGCTGCGTCGCGAAGTTCGTGTACGACAGCGGCATCGCGCGCAAGGAGGTCCTGCACATCGAAACGAAGAGCGGCGTCAGGACGTGCCGCGTCCACCTCGAGGACGGCGCGGTTTCGGCCGTGACGGTCGATATGGGCCGCGCGGTGCTCGCGCCGCAGGAGATCCCCGTCCTGTTCGACGGGGCGTCGGTCGTCGCGGCGCCGCTCGAGGTGGGCGGCGTGCGCTATGCGGTCACCTGTGTTTCGATGGGCAACCCCCACTGCGTGGTGTTCGGCGATGATCCGGACACGCTGGATCTCGAGCGGATCGGCCCGGGCTTCGAGCATTTCGAACGCTTTCCGGCGCGCATCAATACGGAATTCATCCAGGTGCTCGACAGCCGCACGCTCAAGATGCGTGTCTGGGAGCGCGGCAGCGGCGAGACGATGGCCTGCGGCACCGGCGCCTGCGCGGCGGTTGTGGCGGCCTGCCTGAACGGCTACTGCCGCAAGGGCGAGGACGTCCGCGTCCTGCTGCGCGGCGGCGAGCTGACGGTCCGCTACACGGACGAAGGCGTGCAGATGACCGGCGGCGCGGATACGGTGTTTACCGGTACGGTGGAGATCTGAGGATCCCGCGGAGAATAGGTGTTCTACCTGCGGCCCGGCCGCGGGATTTTACAGAAAAGGTTGGGATAAAGAATGACGAAGTATATTTTTGTGACGGGCGGCGTTGTCTCCGGGCTCGGCAAGGGCATCACGGCGGCTTCGCTCGGCAGGCTGCTGAAGGCGCGCGGTTTGAAGGTCGCCGCGCAGAAGCTCGACCCGTACATCAACGTCGACCCGGGCACGATGAGCCCGTACCAGCATGGCGAGGTCTACGTGACCGAGGACGGCGCGGAGACGGACCTCGACCTCGGCCACTACGAGCGGTTCATCGACGAGGACCTCAACAGGTTCTCGAACCTGACGACCGGCAAGGTGTACTGGAACGTGCTGAACAAGGAGCGCCGCGGCGAATACCTCGGCGAGACCGTGCAGGTCATTCCGCACATCACGAACGAGATCAAGAGCTTCATCTACAGCGTGGGCCACAAGACGAATGCGGACGTGGTCATCACGGAGATCGGCGGCACGGCGGGCGACATCGAGAGCCAGCCGTTCCTCGAGGCGATCCGCCAGGTTTCGCTGGAGGTCGGCCGCGAGAATTCGCTCTTCATCCACGTCACGCTCGTGCCGTACCTCAAAAGTTCCGGCGAGCACAAGTCGAAGCCGACCCAGCACTCCGTCAAGGAGATGCAGGGCATGGGCATTTCGCCGGACATCATCGTGCTGCGCTGCGACGAGCCGATCGACCGGAGCATCTTCCAGAAGATCGCGCTGTTCTGCAACGTAAAGCCCGACTGCGTGATCGAGAACCGCACGATTCCCGTGCTGTACGAGGCGCCGCTCATGCTGGAAAAGAACCACTTCTCCGACATCGTCTGCCGCGAGCTGCACATCGAAGCGCCGGCGCCGGACATGTCCGAGTGGGTGCGCATGGTCGAAAAGATCCACAACCGCACGAAGACCGTGCGCATCGGTCTGGTCGGCAAGTACGTCAAGCTGCACGACGCCTACCTTTCCGTGGCGGAGGCGCTGCGCCACGCGGGCTATGAGCACGGCGCGTGCGTCGAGATCGACTGGATCGACTCCGAGCGGATCACGGCGGAGAACGCGGCGGCGGTGCTCGCCGGCTGCGACGGCATCCTCGTGCCCGGCGGGTTCGGTAACCGCGGCATCGAGGGCATGGTCCTCGCGGCACAGTATGCGCGCGAGAACAATGTGCCGTACCTCGGCATCTGCCTCGGCATGCAGATCGCCGTCATCGAGTATGCGCGCCACGTCTGCGGCATCGAGGACGCGAACTCCGGCGAGTTCGACGAGGTCGGGCAGAACAAGGTCATCGACTTCATGCCCGACCAGTCGAGCAAGATCAACATGGGCGGCACGCTGCGGCTCGGCAGCTATCCCTGCGAGATTGCGCCGGATTCCCAGATGGCGCGCTGCTACGGCGCCGCGCACATCGACGAGCGCCACCGCCACCGCTACGAGTTCAACAACGACTACCGCGCGGTGCTGACCGAAGCCGGGCTGCGCGTCAGCGGCACGTCGCCGGACGGCCGGATCGTCGAGACGGTCGAGGTGCCGGAGAACGACTTCTTCATCGGCGTGCAGTTCCACCCGGAATTCAAATCCCGGCCGAACAAGGCGCACCCGCTGTTCCTCGGCTTCGTCGGCGCTTCGCTGGCAAAGCGGGAAAAGGCCTGAACGCTCAACGATTTTTATACGGAAGGGAAGAGAATCACATGCAGATCAACACGAATTACGCAAACCTGCAGGACAGCTACCTGTTTCTGACGATCGCAAAGAAGGTTGCGGCCTACACGCAGGCGCACCCGGAAAACAGGATCATCCGCATGGGAATCGGCGACGTGACCCAGCCGCTCGTGCCCGCGGTCATCGAGGCCATGCACAAGGCGACCGACGAGATGGCGCACAAGGAGACGTTCCACGGCTATTCGCCGGACCAGGGCTATGACTTCCTGCGCGAGGCTATCCAGGGCTATTACGCAAAGCGCGGCGTTTCGCTGAAGCTTTCCGAGATCTTCGTCGGGGACGGCGCGAAGAGCGACATCGGCAACATCGTCGATATCTTCGGCGAGGACAATCGCGTCCTGATCCCCGACCCGGTTTATCCGGTTTACGTCGATACAAATGTGATGTCCGGCCGCAAGGTCACCTATCTCGATGCCAACGAGCGAAACGGCTTCCTCGGCATGCCGGACGAAAACACCGAGGCGGACATCATCTATCTCTGCTCGCCGAACAACCCGACCGGCGCCGTGTACAGCCGCGCGCAGCTCGAGGCGTGGGTGGATTACGCGCTGCGGCACGAGGCGGTCATCCTCTTTGACGCCGCATACGAATCCTTCATCGCGGACGATACGCTGCCGCACAGCATCTTCGAGATCGAGGGCGCCAAAAAGTGCGCGATCGAGTTCTGCTCGTTCTCCAAGACGGCGGGCTTCACCGGCGTGCGCTGCGGCTACACGGTGATCGCCGACGAGCTGGTCTGCGGGGAAACGCAGCTCAACCGGCTCTGGGCGCGCCGGCAGGCCACGAAGTTCAACGGCGTCAACTACATCACCCAGCGCGCCGCGGCCGCAGTCTTCACCGAGGCGGGGCAGAAACAGGTGCGCGAAGTGATCGACTACTATCGCCGAAACGCGGCGCTGATGGTCGACGCGTTCAAGGCGATGGGCCTGTGGTTCACGGGCGGCGAGAACTCGCCGTACATCTGGCATAAGGTGCCCGCCGGCATGACCTCGTGGGAATTCTTCGATGACCTGCTGGCGCGCGCCGAGGTCGTCGGCACGCCGGGCAGCGGCTTCGGCAGGAACGGCGAGGGCTTTTTCCGCCTGACGGCGTTCGGCACGCACGAAGACACGGCCGAGGCGATGGAGCGCCTGAAGAAGCTTTTCAAATAAATCAGGGAAAAAGGCCGGGCGGCTGCACGCAGCGCCCGGTTCTTTTTTGCTTTGGGCTTGACTTGTACGGACAGGTTGGTATAATGAAAGCAAGAACAATCCGATGGGAGGAGCGCATATGTACAGAAAAGATCAGGCGGCGCTGACGCCGCCGCTCGGCTGGAACAGCTGGGACTGCTACGGTCCCGCCGTCAACGAGGAGCAGCTGCTCGGCAACGCGCAGTATATGGCGGACCACCTGAAAGCGCACGGCTGGGAATACGTCGTGTGCGACATCCAGTGGTATGAGCCGGAGGCCGGCAAGTACCACTGGGAGTACAACCGTTTTGCACAGCTCTGCATGGACGACTACGGCCGCCTGATGCCGGCGGTGAACCGCTTCCCGTCCGCGGCGGACGGCGCGGGCTTCAAGCCGATCGCCGACCGCATCCACGCGATGGGCCTCAAGTTCGGCATCCACATCATGCGCGGCGTGCCGCGCCTCGCCGTGCACAACCGCCTGAAGGTGAAGGGCACGGACATTTCCTGCCACGAGATCGCACACCGCAATTCGATCTGCGCCTGGAACACGGACATGTACGGCGTCGATGCCGACAAGCCGGGCGCACAGGCGTATTACGACTCGATCTTCGCGCTGTACGCCGACTGGGGCATCGATTACGTCAAGGTGGACGACATCTGCAACGTAAAGGCGACGCCGCTCGAGGAATACTCGGCGCGCCGCGAGATCGAGATGATCCGCACGGCGATCGACCGCAGCGGCCGCAGCATGGTGCTCAGCCTTTCGCCCGGCCCGGCGGTGATCGGCGAAGCGTGGCACATGGCGAAATACGCCAACATGTGGCGCATCACCGATGATTTCTGGGACAACTGGCCGTCTTTGCTCGAAATGTTCTGGCGCTGTGAGGTCTGGCAGGCGCACGTGCAGCCCGGCCGGTACCCGGACTGCGACATGCTGCCGCTCGGCCGCATCGCCATCACGGCGGACGGCAAGGGCCATTACACGAACTTCACGAAGCCGGAGCAGATCACGATGATGTCGCTCTGGGGCATCTTCCGCGCGCCGCTGATCATGGGCGGCGAAATGCGGGACAACGATGAATTCACGCTTTCGCTGCTCACAAACGACGAAATGCTGCGCCTGAACCAGCACGGCGGCACGCCGCTGCAGCTTTTCCGCGACGAAGAAAAGGCGGCGTGGCTCAACTTTGTCGGCGACGTGCCGTATGTGGCGCTGTTCAACCTGCGCGAAGCGCCGGCGACGGTTTCCGCAGACCTCACGGAGTTGGTCAGCGGCGCGGCGTATACGGCCGAAGAGCTCTGGACGAAGGAAGCAAGCGACGTGCAAGGGACGATTTCCGCGGAAATCGAGCCGCACGGCGCGAGACTGTACAAACTGACGGAGAGGGGAAGATAAGCGATGCTCGAAGCACTCAAGGAACAGGTCTACAAGGCGAATATGCAGCTGCCCGCGCACCATCTCATCACATTCACATGGGGCAATGTGAGCGGCATCGACCGCGAAAGCGGCATCATGGCGATCAAGCCGAGCGGCGTCGAATACGACGTGCTGCGCCCGGAGGACATCGTGCTCGTCGACATCCGCACGGGCAAAACGGTGGAGGGCGCGCTGAATCCCTCCTCCGACACGCCGACGCATGTGGAGCTGTACAAGGCGTTCCCGAACATCGGCGGCGTCGTGCACACGCACAGCCGCTGGGCGACGGTGTTCAGCCAGGCCGGGCGGGGGATCCCCGCGCTCGGTACGACGCACGGCGACTACTTCTACGGCGAGATCCCCTGCACGCGGAAGATGACGCCCGAGGAGATCGGCGGCGCCTATGAAAAGGAGACCGGCACGGTCATCATCGAGACGTTCCGCGACAAGTCGCCGGACGATATCCCCGCAGTGCTCGTGCACAGCCACGGCCCGTTCGCGTGGGGCACCGACCCGATGAACGCGGTGCACAATGCGGTCGTCCTCGAGGAGCTGGCCTTCATGGCGTGGCACAACCTGATGATGGACCCGGCGATCCCGCCGATGCAGCAGGAGCTGCTCGACAAGCACTACCTCAGAAAGCACGGCGCGAACGCGTATTACGGGCAGAAGAAATAAGACGGAGCCGCCGGGGCCTCCCGGCGGCTTTTTCCGTATCCCGCCGCCGTACCCGGCGAGGAGGGGGAGTTCTGCGTGGCACGGCCGCAACTGCGTTTTTGACTGCGGACTTTACAGCCGTACGGCGCTCTGCTATAATAAAGCTGAACCGATTGAAACCGCAGAATCTGCGGAAAATAAAAAGGTCAGAAAGGAGGCGCAGAAAGGCGTATGCTGACCTATTCGTTCGAAAATCTGGAGGGGGAGAGTCTGTATATCCACCTGTACCGGTGCATCCGCGACGACATCGTTTCCGGCGAGATCGCGCCCGGCACGAAGCTGCCCTCGAAGCGCAGCTTCGCGGAGAATCTCGGCGTCAGCGTCATCACGGTCGAAAACGCATACGCGCAGCTGATTTCGGAAGGCTATCTGTATGCCGTACCGCGCAAGGGGTTCTTTGCCGCTGCGCTGGAGCGCGGCCCCGCGCGGGAGACGGCAGAAGCCGCACCGGCGGCGCTGCCGGATGCGCCGAAGTATTTCGCCGATTTCTCGAGCAACCGCACCGACCCGGACAACTTCCCGTTTGCCACGTGGGCGAAGCTGATGCGCGGCACGATCTCCCGGCAGAGCGCCGAGGTGATGACGAACGCGCCGTGCGGCGGCGTTCCGGCGCTGCGGCAGGCGATCGCGGCGCATCTGCACGCGTTCCGCGGCATTCAGGCCGACCCGGACCGGATCATCGTCGGCGCAGGGACAGAGTACCTCTACGGCCTGCTGATCCAGCTGCTCGGCTTCGACAAGACCTATGCGCTCGAGGACCCGGGCTACCGGAAGATCGCGCAGATCTACGAAAGCTACGGCGTCGATTACCGGTTTATCCCGATGGACGGCGACGGCGTCCGCCCCGGCGCGCTGCGGGAGAGCGGCGCGGATATCCTGCACATTTCGCCCTCGCACCATTTCCCGACCGGCATCGTGACGCCGGCCGCGCGGCGGTATGCGCTGCTGCGCTGGGCGCAGGCGAATCCGCAGCGGTATATCATCGAGGACGACTATGACTCGGAATTCCGTCTGACCGGCCGGCCGATTCCGGCGCTGCAGAGCATCGACGAAAGCGGCTGCGTGATCTACATGAACACGTTCACGAAGAGCCTCGCCTCTACGATCCGCATCAGCTACATGGTGCTGCCCGCGGCGCTCGCCGAGCGCTTTTACGCGCAGCTCGGCTTTTACGCCTGCACGGTGTCGAACCTCGAGCAGTACACGCTGGCCAACTTCATCGCGCAGGGCCATCTGGAAAAGCACATCAACCGCATGCGCAACCGCTACAAGCAGAAAAAGGACCGGATCCTCGCGGAGATGGAGCGCTGCGGCCTGTTCCGCGTCGCCGAGACCGAGGGGGCGGAGTCCGGCCTGCATTTTCTGCTGCACGTGCACACCGGCGAATCGCCGCAGGCCATCGAGCGGCGCGCGCGGGAAAACGGCCTGCGCGTCACCTGCCTTTCCGATTACTGCCACGCTACGCCGGCGAACCCGGAGCCGGCGCTCGTCATCGGCTATTCGTCGATCCCCGACGCGCGCATCCCCGAAGCGGTGCGTCGCCTTGCACGCGCGGTGCTGGGGAAAAATGTGCCCTAAAAATTGAATTCCATTCGGCGCGATCCTTGTACACATATTCACGGTTTGTTTATTCTCCGTTCATTTTTATGCGGTAAACTGTTCGCAAATCAAAGGAGGTTATCTTGTGGAGTATTTTTCGTCGAAGGCGGAACAGGTTCTGCAGTCACTGCAGACGGACCCCGCGCAGGGACTGAGCGCTGCGGAGGCGGCCAGACGGCTGGAGCAGCACGGGGCGAACGTCCTGCGGGAAAAAAAGAAAAAGACGAACCTGCAGCGGTTCCTCGACCAGTTCAAGGATGTGATGATCCTGATTCTGATCGCGGCGGCGATCGTATCGTTCGTGATCGCCTGCATCGAGGGGAACCCCGGCGAGTTCTTTGAACCGGCGCTGATCCTGCTGATCGTCATCCTGAACGCCGTCATGGGCATGCTGCAGGAGAGCAAGGCCGAAAAGGCGCTCGACGCGCTCAAGAGCATGTCCGCGCCGCATGCGCGCGTGCTGCGCGACGGCACGGAGCAGATCATCGACGCGGCGTCGCTCGTGCCGGGCGACATCATCCGGCTGGAGGCGGGCGACTTCGTCCCGGCCGACGCGCGCCTGCTGCACAGCGCCGGCCTGAAGTCCGAGGAGTCGGCGCTGACCGGCGAATCGGTGCCGTCGGAAAAGGATGCGCAGGAGCCGGTCGCGGCGGACGCTGCGCTCGGCGACCGCGTCAACATGGTCTTTTCCGGGTGCAGCGTCACCTACGGCACGGCGACCGCGGTCGTCACCGCCACCGGCATGCAGACCGAAATGGGCAAGATCGCCGGGCTGCTTTCCGGCGAGGAGGAGACGCAGACGCCGCTGCAGAAAAAGCTCGCGTCGCTCGGCAAGATCCTCGGCTTTGTCGCGCTCGGCGCCTGCGCGATCATCTTTGTGGTCGGCCTTCTGAACGGCATCGACGTGCTGGAGATCTTCATGACCTCGGTTTCGCTGGCCGTTTCCGCGATCCCGGAGGGCCTGCCGGCCATCGTCACGATCGTGCTTTCGATCGGCGTGCAGCGCATGGTCAAAAAGAATGCGATCATCCGCCGGCTGCCCGCGGTCGAGACGCTCGGCAGCGCGTCGGTCATCTGCTCGGATAAGACCGGCACGCTGACGCAGAACCGCATGACGCTGCAGAAGGCGTATCTGGACGGCGCGGCGGAGATCATCGATTCCGGCGACGCTGCGGCACGCACGCTCGTGCGCACGGCGGCGCTCTGCTGCGACGGCGCCGTGACCTTTGAGGCGGACGGCACGGTGACGCACATCGGCGACCCGACGGAAACGGCGATCGTCTTTGCGGCGCACCAGTTCGGCGACACGAAGGAAACGCTCGGCGCGGCCTTTCCGCGCCTTGCGGAGCTGCCGTTCGATTCCGACCGCAAGCGCATGTCGGTCGTCGTCGAGCACGACGGGCGCAAGCTCGCGATCGTCAAGGGCGCCTTCGACGGAATCGCGCCGCTGTGCACGGCGGGCGATACGGAGCGCGCGCGGCAGGTCAACGACGAGATGAGCCGCAAGGCGCTCCGCGTGCTGGCGGTCGCCGTGCGGGAAATCGACGCGCTGCCGGAGGTGCTGGCGCCGGAGACGCTGGAGCAGGATCTCACCTTCCTCGGTCTCGTGGGCATGATCGACCCGCCGCGCGAGGAGGCGCGCGACGCCGTCGCCGTCTGCCGCGAGGCCGGCATCCGCCCGGTCATGATCACGGGCGACCACGTCGTCACGGCCTCGGCGATCGCGAAGAATCTCGGCATCCTGCAGGACGGCGACCGGGCGATCACCGGCGCAGAGCTCGACGCGATGAGCGAAACGGAGCTGGACGCGGCGGTGGAGCAGATCTCGGTGTATGCGCGCGTCTCGCCGGAGAATAAGATCCGCATCGTCAAGGCGTGGCAGAAGAAGAACAAGGTCGTCGCGATGACCGGCGACGGCGTCAACGACGCGCCGGCGCTCAAAGCGGCCGACATCGGCTGCGCGATGGGCATCACCGGCACGGACGTCGCAAAGGGCGCGGCGGACATGACGCTGACCGACGACAACTTCGCGACGATCGTCGACGCCGTGCGCGAGGGCCGCGGCATCTACGCGAACATCCGCAAGGTGGTCGGTTTCCTGCTCGGCACAAACATCGGCGAGGTTATCACGGTGTTCGCCGCCATGCTGCTCTGGCACCGCTCGCCGCTGCTCTCGATGCAGCTGCTGTGGATCAACCTGGTCACAGACAGCCTGCCGGCGATCGCGCTCGGCATGGAAGAGGTCGAGCCGGGCGTCATGCGGCAGAAACCGAAGCCGAAGGACGAAGGCATCTTCGCGCACGGGCTCGGCGTCCGCGTCGTCCTGCAGGGTCTGATGTTCGGCATTCTGTCCCTTGCGGCGTTCTGGATCGGCTGGCAGTCGACCGGCGACCTCGCCGGCGGCCAGACGCTTGCGTTCATGACGCTCGCGCTGTCGCAGGTCGTGCAGGCGTTCAACATGCGCTCCGACCGCTCGCTGTTCAAGATGGGCTTCTTCACGAACCGCCGGCTGAACCTCGCGTGTTTGCTGTCGGTCGTGCTGGTCGCGCTCGTCCTGTTCACGCCGGTGTCGATCGCGTTCGGCCTCATCACGCTTTCGCCGCAGCTCTACCTGATCGGCCTCGGGCTCTCGCTTGTCCCGTTTGTTGTCATGGAGCTCTCGAAGGCGTTCGGGCTCATCAAGCATCAGAAGTAATCCGGTTTTCGGAAAGCGCGTCTGCGGTTTTGCGGACGCCTGCGGGAAAAACGGAAAAGAATAGAGCAGGAGCCTGCCGGGCAGATACCGGCAGGCTCCGTTTTTTGCGCGGAGGAGGGACAAAAAAACAGCTTCCAGCTATGCCGGAAGCTGCTTAGAGAATTTTAAATCAGTTCAGGACGAAGAATTGCTCGTACCAGACGATGAAGGTGTAGAATGACCAGATCTTCTGCATGTTGAGTGCCCTGCCGTTTTTGTGGTCGTCGAGCAGCCGCAGCAGCTCGTCCGTCACAAAGAATTTTTCGGCGATGTCGCTCTGGAACGCGGCCTTGACCTTGTTGCAATACTTGTCCTCGCGCAGCCAGTCGTTCAGCGGCACGGGGAATCCGAGCTTTTTCTTGTTGGCCGTGCGCTCGGGCAGCTGCTTGATCGCCGCGCCGCGCAGGGCGATCTTCGTCGTCTCGTTCGCTGCGCGGTAGCGCGTCGGGATGCGCGTCGAGAGCTCGAGCATCTTGCGGTCGAGGAACGGCACGCGCAGCTCGAGCGAGTTCGCCATGCTCATGCGGTCGGCCTTCAGAAGGATGTCGTAGATCATCCAGGTGTGCATGTCCACATACTGCAGCTGCGTCGGCTCGTCGAGGTTCGGGACCTCGTCGAAATAGCGCTTGCTGTATTCCTCGGGCAGCTTTGTCGCGATCGGGCGCTTCAGGTACTTCTGGCGCTCCGCGCTCTGGAAGACGTAATTCGCGCGCATGAAGCGCTGGTACGGCTCCATCGCGCCGCGGATCAGGAAGTTCCTGCCCTTGAAACTCGGCGCGTGCCGGGCGACGGTGCCGAGCGCCTTGCGCACGGGGCGCGGCACCTTGTGCGCATAGCGGTCGAAGTGGCCGCCGGCCAGGTACATCGGATAGCCGCCGAACAGCTCGTCGGCGCCCTCGCCGGACAGCACGACCTTCACGTACTTGCGCGCGTTTTTCGCGAGGAAGTAGAGCGGGATCTCCGAGGGGTTCGGCAGCGGCTCGTCCATGAAGTACTGGATCTCCGGCACGGCGTCGAAGAACTCGTCGGCCGAAACCTTATTCGCGATGTTCTGCACGCCGATGACGCTCGAGAAGTCCTGCGCGTACGGCAGCTCGCTGTACTTTTCCTCCTCGTAGCCGACGGAGAACGTCTTGACCTTCTTCGTGCCCTTCGAGATCTCCTTGACGACGTAGCTGGAGTCGACGCCGGAGGAGAGGAAGCAGCCGACCTCGACGTCCGAAATCTGGTGCATCGCGACGGACTCCGAAAACTCCTTCGTGATCGCGTCCTCCCAGTATTCGAGGCTTTTGTCCTCCTCGATGTTGTACCGGATGTGGTAGTACCGCTCGACCTCGAGCTTGCCGTCCTTGTAGGTGAAGCAGTGCGCGCCGGGGAGCTTGTACACGTTTTTGAAGATCGTGCGCTCGTCCGGGATGTACTCGTAGGAGAGGTACAGCGGGATCATGTCCTCGTCGAGCTCCTTCTCGAACTTCGGGTGGGAGAGGAAGCTCTTGATCTCGCTGCCGAACAGGAACTCGCCGTCCTTCTTGTAGTAGTAGAACGGCTTGATGCCGAAGATGTCGCGCGCGCCGAACAGCTCCTTCGTCTGCTTGTTCCAGATGATGAACGCGAACATGCCGCGCAGCCGGTCGAGCACCTTCTTGCCGTACTCCTCGTAGCCGTGGAGGATGACCTCGCTGTCGGTTTTCGTCTTGAAGACATGCCCGGCCTTCAAGAGATCCTCGCGGATCGACTGGTAGTTGTAGATCTCGCCGTTGAAGAGCAGGACGAGGCTGCCGTCCTCGTTGAGGATCGGCTGGCGGCCGCCCTCGAGATCGATGATCGACAGGCGGCGGAAGCCGAGGGAGATGTCGTCGTCCACATAGTAATGGGCGTCGTCGGGGCCGCGGTGCACGATCCGGTCCGCCATGGCCTTGATGACCGCCATCTTGTCAAACGTGGCGTAGTTGTTGATATAGCCTGCAAAGCCGCACATACTGAGGGCCTCCTTTTCGGGTTCTGGTTATTTCAAAAGGGAATTGTAAGCGGGTTTGAGCTGCTTGCCGCAGGTGAGCACCGCCGCGCGGGCCAGCACCTCGAGCGCGTCGAGATAGCCGCTGCCGATGTCGTTGTCGCGCTTGATGATCGAAAGCTCCGTGCAGCCGAGGATGATCGCGTCGCAGCCCGCGCTGCGCAGCGCCGCGGAAACGGCGCGGAATTTGTCCATATCGGCCGGCTTTCCGGCTTTTACGCAGTCGTAGATCAGCGACATCACGTGCGCCTGCATCGCATCGTCCGGCAGCGCATACGGGACGCCCGCGGCGGAAAGCGCTTTCTGGAACAGGCCGGTATGTACGGTGCCGGTCGTCGCCATGATGCCGGCCTTTCTGCAGCCGGCGTTTTTGAGGTAAGCGGCCGTCTCCTGCACCATGTTGATGAACGGCACGTGCACGCTGCTCTGCAGCGCGTCATGGAAGCTGTGCGCCGTCACGCACGGCGTGCCGATGGCGCAGACGCCGAGCGCTTCGAGCTTCTGCGCCATGTCGACCATCGGCGGCACGGGGGAGGGCTTCGTCGGGTCCAAAATATATGCGGTTCTGTCAGGCACGCTCGGGCGGTTGAAAACGATCACGTCGAGGTGCTCCTGGTCGGTTTTCGCGTCCGTCATGTCGACGATCAGCTCGAGCAGATACGCCGTCGCCATCGGGCCGAGGCCGCCCACAATACCAAAGCTCTTCATCAGTCGTATAGTCCTTTGTTGTTGAAATATCGCTTGTACTTTTCAAAATAGTGGTACTGGTTGCGCTTGAACATCAGCCAGCGCTTGAGGCTGCGGTCCTTCTTGTAGTAGTAGGAGTTCACAACCTTGCCCGCGTCGATCAGGGCCTTTGCTTCGGCCTTGACCTTTTCGTCCGGGCAGTAGTCGAAGATGATCTTCGTCGGGATGATCGTGTAGAGCACCTTGTTCGTCGCGACCGTCAGCTCCATCGGCTTGTTGTAGATCACGTCGTCCGCGAGCCACTTGGCGATGTTGTAGCCGGCCGCCGTCACAAAGTAGCTGCTGCGGCCCTGGCGCAGGTTCATCTCAAAGAGCTTGTACTTGCCGTCGCGCTCGTCGTACTTCATGTCGAAGTTCGCAAAGCCGACGTAGCCGATGCCCTCGAGGAAGCCCTTCATCTGCTCGTTGAGCTTCTCGTCGTAGCCGTTGATGATCGCGGCGTAGCTGCCGATGCCCTCGGGGGAGTGCTCCTCGAGCACCGCGTTGCCCAGCGCGATCAGCTTGACCTTTTTGTCCTTGCCGCAGTAGCAGTTCATCACGCGCATCTTCGAGTCGTCGCCCGGGATGTACTCCTGTAAAATCAGGTGGTCCTTGTAGGACGAGCCGTAGATCGCGTCGAGGATCGCGTCGAATTCCTCCCGGCTTTTCGCAACGAAGACCTTCTTCTTGTGCGGGAACCTGCAGTTCCAGTACGCGACGCTGTTCGACGGCTTGATGATGACCGGGAAATCGAACGGCAGCTCGATCGTCTTGTAATTTTCATAGGAGCAGGTCGTCGTTTTCGGGAAGGAGAAGCCGTGCTCCTCGCAGACCTGATAGAAGCTCTCCTTGATCGAAAGGCGCATCAGGAGCGCTTCGTCGATGCATTCGAATTCGTAGATGCCGCGCAGCTTTTCCTGGTTGCGCACGAGCATCTTGATGTAGTTGTCGCCGCACGGGACGAGCAGCAGGCGCATGCCGCTGTAGTGCTCGGCAAACTTTTTGAGCGTGCTGACGAAAACCTCGTCCTCCTCAAGGCGCGGTTCCACGGTCTGCACCTCGACGATATGGCTGTTCATGCAGGCGGGCAGGATGCCCTTGCCGACGGCGACGCTCCGGATGCCGTAGGCCTCGTGGAAAGAGCGCGCCATGCCGTATACGTTGATGTCGCTGCCGAGCAGCACCGGCAGGAAATCCTGTTTTCTGAGTTCTTCCGTGTTGATCATTGCTTTCTGCCCCCATTAAGCCGTTTTGGCGTCGGATTTTTCCACATAGCGCTGCAGGTTCTCGTCATTGAAGTACTGGTCGTACCAGACGAGGAACGTGTACACGGTCCAGACGCGGCGGCTGTTGTCGGCCTTGCCGTTTTTGTGGTCGTCGAGGAGCTTCACGAGCTGTTCGGTGTGGAAGAATTTCTCCGCGACCTCGCCGGTGAACTTCTCCCTGACGATGTTGTAGTACTTGTCCTCCTTGAGCCAGACGCGCGTCGGCACCGGGAAGCCGAGCTTCTTCTTGTCGGCCCACTTTTCGGGCATGCGGCGCAGCGCGGCCTTGCGCATCGCGTACTTGGTGTTCTCGCTGTTGACGCGGTACTTGAGCGGGATGCGCTGTGCGAGCGCCATGACCTCCTTGTCGAGGAACGGCACGCGCAGCTCGAGCGAGTTCGCCATGCTCATCTTGTCGGCTTTCAGCAGGATGTCGCCGACCATCCAGGCGTTGAGGTCGACAAACTGCATCTTCGTGACCGGGTCCTTGTCCTTGACGCGGTCATAGAAGGGCTTGACGACCGCGGCGGGGGAGGGCGCGTCGGTTTTGATTTTCAGAATCTTCTTGCGCTCCGCTTCGGAGAACATGTAGGCGTTGCCGATGAAGCGCTCCTCGAGGCGCTTGCCGCGGCGGATCAGGAAATTGATGCCCGATTTCTTCGGCAGGTGCGAGGCGATTTTGCCGATCGCGCGGCGGATCGGGAACGGGATCCTGTCATAGGCGGGAACCGCGAGCGGCTCCTTGTAGATGTTGTAGCCGCCGAAGATCTCGTCGGCGCCCTCGCCGGACATGACGACCTTCAGGTACTGCGACGCCGTGTTGCAGACGAAATAGAGCGCGACGGCGGCGGGGTCGGCGAGCGGCTCGTCCATGTGGTACTGGATCTTGGGGAAGTTGCCCCAGAATTCCTCCGGCGTGATCGTCTTCGAGTAGTTCTTGACCGGGATCATCTCGGAAAGCTCTTTCGCGTAGCTGATCTCGTTGTACTTCGAGCCGTTGTCAAAGCCGACCGTAAACGTCTTGTCCACGTCGGCCGAGCAGGCCACGTAGCTCGAATCGACGCCGGAGGAGAGGAACGAGCCGACCTCGACGTCCGCGATCTTGTGCGCCTCGATGGAATCGTCGAAGGTCTTTTCGATGGCGTCCACCCAGTAGTCGAGCGATTTGTCCTCTTCGGCGTTGAATTCGGGGCTCCAGTAGCGCGCCGTCTTCATCTTACCGTCCTTATAGAAGAAATAGTGCGCGGGCGGCAGCTTGTAGACGCCCTTGAAGAACGTCTCGTTGCCCGGCGAATACTGGAAGGAGAGGTAGCTCTCCAGCGCGCGCTCGTTGAGCTCCTTTTTGAAATGCGGGTGCTCGACGAAGCTCTTGATCTCGCTGCCGAACAGCAGCGTACCCTGCATTTCGGCATAATAAAACGGCTTGATGCCGAAAAAGTCGCGCGCGCCGAACAGCGTTTTCGTGTTCTTGTCCCAGATGATGAAGGCGAACATGCCGCGCAGCTTGTTGAGCAGGTCGGTGCCGTACTCCTCAAAGCCGTGCAGCAGCACCTCGCTGTCGGTTTTCGTCGTAAAGACGTGGCCGGCCTTCACAAGTTCCTCGCGGATCGACTGGTAGTTGTAGATCTCGCCGTTGAACATCAGGACCTTGCTCTTGTCCTCGTTGAGGATCGGCTGGCGGCCGCCCTCGAGGTCGATGATGGAAAGACGGCGGAAGCCGAGGGCGATGTCGCCGTCCATATAGTAATCTGCGTCGTCGGGGCCGCGGTGCCGGATCCGGTCCGCCATGGCGTGCAGCACAGGCGCCATGGTCTGCGTCTCACCGCCGCCGATGTATCCCACAAAACCGCACATAGTGATAACCTCCTTTTAAGGTTTAGTTTGCCTTGTGTTCATTTTCCGTATTCCTGATCAGTGCAAAAAGCGAGGGCGCCCACTCGGGGTACGCCGCGGAAAGCGCCTTGCTGTTCAGGGCGGGCAGCGCGTCCTTGGGGATCGCGTCGCCCCCGCGGCTCTTCTCGCCGGCAAGCAGCATCCGGCTTCTGGCAAGCGAAAGCTGCATTTTGCCGCTCGTGACGGCCTCGCTCAACCCGGCCTCCGTCTCGAAAAGCCCGGCGGGGTTCTTCGGGTTGGCCGAGTAGAGCAGGCGGAAGGCGTTGTAAACCGCGCAGCTCAGGTAAACCGTGACCTGCCGCGTCAGAGATTTGCTATTGATTTTTTTCAGAATACCAAATACAATATGGATGGAGTTCGATATTATTTTCCGGTCCACATTCGGCACGGCTTCCAGAAGGTCGCCGTCGTCCCCTTCGGGCACGTGCAGCTTTTCACCCTGCCGGTGCGGCGTTTTGCCGAGCAGATAGTCGCAGGAGACGTTGTAGTAATCCGCGGTGCGCACGATAAAATCGAGTCCGCATTCGCGGATGCCTTTTTCATAATGGGAGAGAAGCGCCTGCGAAATGCCGAGGTCCTGCGCGGCCTGCTTCTGGCTGATGCCCCGTTCCTTGCGGAGCAGCGTCAGAATCCGCGGAAAGTCATTGTTCACCTGTCCGTTCACCACCTGAGCGAAAAAATAACATCGTGTAAATTATATCCGAATTTATCCGAGAAGTAAACAGCTTCGGCGCACTTTTTTCCGCGCAAAGGGACTTTTTTCCGGAAAAAGCGCGCGCAACGCGCATAGAAAGCGGCGCGGGCCTTCAGCCTGCGCCCGGAAAGGAACCGATATGAAATCGTATACCATCCATCTGATCCGCCACGGCGTCTGTGAGGGCAACCTCGAGGGCCGCTACGTCGGCCGCACGCAGTCGCCGCTTGCCCGGGAGGGCATACAGGCGCTGCTCGAGCTGAAGCGCAAGGGCACCTATCCCGAGGCCGTGAAGTATTACGCGAGCCCCTGCGTGCGCTGCGTCGACACGCTGAAGGTGCTGTACCCGACCGCCGACCCGGAGGTCATCCTGGAGCTCGCCGAGTGCGACTTCGGCGACTGGGAGAACAAGAAGGCCGAAGAGCTGCAGAACGACCCGCGCTTTACCGCGTGGATGAACGGCGGGCGGCACGAGGCGCCGCCGAACGGCGAGAGCAGCATCGTGTTCATGCAGCGCGTCTGCGCGGGCTTCGAGATGCTCGTGCGCAACATGATGACGACGGGCGACGAGAGCGCGGTGCTCGTGACGCACGGCGGCGTGATCATGACGATCCTCGCGGCCTACGGCCTGCCGCGCGCCAAGATGACGGACTGGATGTGCGAAAACGGGCACGGCTACTCGATGCGCATCGACCCGATGCTCTGGAGCCGCGGCATGGCGGCAGAGGTCTACCAGATGCTGCCGGTCGTCGAAAGCGGCGCCGCACGCGAGTATTCGGTGATCGATCTCGCGCGCGAGGCGGCCGACCGCGCCTACGGGAACCACGCGGCGGACGGCGCGGAAGAAAACGGGAAAAAAGAAACAGACGATTGAAGGAAGGGCGTAGTGTGAAAAATGCTTTTTCACATACGATTTGTGCCTTTGCCGCGACGAGCAAAGCGGCAATCGGCTTCGCCGACCGGCACAAATAATAAGGAATGGTGATTAATGTGAAAAGATTTTGGATGACGGTTGTTTCCGTCGCTCTGCTGTCGGTCATGCTGTGCGGCTGCAGCACGCTCGGCGCGCTGGCGGGCGGCCTGGTGAAGCAGGAAACGGAAACGCAGATGGAAGCTTCCGCGGTGGAGACGGCATCGCCGGACCCGACTGCGGAACCCACGCCGACGGCGACTCCTACGGCAACGCCGACGGTGACGCCTACACCCACGCCGACGCCAACCCCTGCGCCGACCGCAACGCCCGCACCGACCGCAGAGCCGGAAGATGATTACTACGTGCTTCCGGAGAGCAACGTGCGCCGCATTGAGGAGTCGGAGCTGTATGGCCTGAGCGAGTGGGAGTGCTGCATTGCGCGCAACGAGATTTACGCGCGGCACGGCCGGATCTTCCGGGACGAGGAGATCGCCGCCTATTTCGCCTCGATGCCGTGGTACAGCCCGCAGGTGGAGCCCGACGTCTTCGACGCCACCGCGTCGGAGCGGCTGTCGGAGATCGAGATGTACAACGTCGATGTCATCGTGCAGTATGAGGACATGACTTTCGGCGACTGAGCCGCACGGTTTGGAGAGGGAACATGGAGACGGGATATAAAAAGTACAGGCCGTTTGCGCCGATCCGCTTTCCGGAGCGCACATGGCCGGATCAGGTGATCCGCCGCGCGCCGATCTGGTGCAGCGTCGACCTGCGCGACGGCAACCAGGCGCTCGTCACGCCGATGAACCTGCACCGCAAGGTCGTCTTTTTCAAGACGCTCGTGGAGATCGGCTTCAAGGAGATCGAGGTCGGCTTTCCGGCGTCCTCGGAAACGGAGTTCGAAACGCTGCGGTATCTGATCGAGGAGAACCTGATTCCGGACGACGTGACGGTGCAGGTGCTTGTGCAGGCGCGCCGCCACCTGATCGAGCGGACGTTTGAGGCGATCCGCGGCGCGAAGAACGTCATCCTGCATTTCTACAACTCGACGTCGACACTGCAGCGGCGCGTCGTGTTCGACACGGATATGGACGGCGTGATCGCGATCGCCGTCGATGCGGCGGTGCTGATCCGCCAGATGGCGGAGGAGCTGCAGCGGGAGTACCCGGACATGCGGCTGCGCTACGAGTATTCGCCCGAGAGCTTTTCGGGCACCGAGGTCGAAAACGCCGTGCGGATCTGTGACCGCGTGCTCGAGGCGCTCGGCGCGACGCCGGAGAAAAAGGCGATCATCAACCTGCCGAACACCGTGGAGCTCGCGACGCCGAACTGCTACGCCGACCAGGTCGAATACGTCCGCACGCACATGCAGCACCGCGACTGCGCGATATTGAGCATCCACCCGCACAACGACCGCGGCACGGCGACGGCTGCGGCGGAGCTTGGCATCATGGCCGGCGCGGAGCGCGTGGAGGGCACGGTGTTCGGCAACGGCGAGCGCACCGGCAACTGCGACCTGATGAACCTCGCGATGAACCTCTACGCGCAGGGCGTCGACCCTGTGCTGGACTTCACGAATATGAACCACATCAAGCGCGTGTATGAGGAGTGCACGCGCATGCACGTCCACGAGCGGCACCCCTATGCCGGCGAGCTCGTGTTCACCGCGTTTTCCGGGTCGCATCAGGATGCGATCAACAAGGGCGTCACCTATATGGCGAAGAACGGCTCAAAATACTGGGAGGTGCCGTACCTGCCGATCGACCCTGCCGACATCGGGCGGCAGTACGAGCCGATCATCCGCATCAACAGCCAGTCCGGCAAGGGCGGCGCGGCGTTTGTGATGCACCGGCATTTCGGCTACATCCTCCCGAAGCAGATGCACGCGGAGTTCGGGGCCGTCGTGCAGGCGGTCTGCGACCGCGAGGGCCGCGAGCTCAAGGCCGAGGAGATCTTCCGCATTTTCCAGCGCGAATACCTCTTTGTGCACGCCCCGTACGACCTGAAGCGGTACCGCCTGTTCGAGGAAAACGAAAAGCTGGACCGCGTCGTCGTTTACTTTGACGGCGTGCTCTCCGCAGACGGGCGCGACATGCAGCTTTCCGGCCGCGGCAACGGCCCGATCGACGCGTTCTTCAACGCGCTGAGCGCCGTCGGCATCACGGGCTACCGGTTTGTCTCCTACAGCGAGCATGCGGTCTCGACCGGCGCGGATTCGCAGGCCGTCTCCTATATCGAGCTGAGCTGCGGCGACGAAACGGTTTTCGGCGTCGGCCTCGACCACAACATCTCCCTGTCGTCGATCAAAGGCATCCTCTGCGCCATCAACCGCTTCAAGCGCCGCGCAGAGAAAACAAAAAAGCAGAAAGAATAAAAGCAGTCCGCCGGGCTTCATGCCGGGCGGACTGCTTTTGCGTCTTCTCTTTTTCTGCGCCGCCGCAGGAGCCATTTGGCGGCGGGCTTTTCGATCAGGTACGTCGCGAGCGCGGCGACGACGAGGGAAGCGACCCAGAACAGCACCGTGTACTGCACCTGCCAGGCGAAGTGCCACGGCGCGCCGTTGGCCGACTGCGGCCACGCGTAGGCGTCCGCCGGCGCGTCGGGGTAGGGCGGCAGATGCCAGGCCTTGCACTGCAGCAGGATCGTCGTGTGCCAGATGTACAGGTTGTACGAGATCAGCGCGATGAAGCCGGCGGCGCGGTTTGCAAAGAGCCATTGCACCGCGCGGAAAGAAAGGCCGAGCGACAGGATGAACACGCTGATGAACGCCGAAAACAGGAAGCGGTAGTCGACCTGCCAGCGCTGGATGGCCGCCGCGCGGTCGAGCCCGTCGTGCAGCATGCAGACGATGGCGGCGAAGGAGACCGCGCAGAGCAGCGTCGCGGCGAGCGGCGTGCGCGCCGGGAGCCTCCGCCGGGCGCTGTGCAGGCGGCACCAGACGATTGCCGCGAGCATGCCGTTTGCGTATACGCCGAGCATGGCCGGGAGCTGGTTGATGTGCAGCGGGTCGGCGCCGCCGCCGGGCGTGCGCGCAAACAGCGCGATGTAGAGCTGCGCCAGCGCGGAGAGCACGGCCCAGCACTGCAGCGGGAAGCGCCGGAACAGGCGGGCGAGCAGCGGGAAAATCAGGTAAAACTGCACCTCGACGCTGAGCGTCCAGAGCACGCCGGGGAACTTCGTGCCGATGTAGCTCTGCGGCCACAGGGTGTGCGTGCAGGTCAGGTGTGCGAAAAGATCCAGCAGGTAATCGCCGAACCGGGCGTACTGCGCGGGCCGCACGAGAAACAGCAGGCTGACGAGCAGGCAGAAGTAATAGGAGGGCAGGATGCGCGCCGCGCGCTTTCGGAAAAAGAGGCCGGGCGCGTCCGGCTCGCGCGCGAGCGGGTCGGCCATCTGCCGCGCGTAGGGGAGGAACAGGCAAAAGCCGGAGAGCAGGAGCAGCACGTCGACGAACATGTATCCGGTGCGCGGCACCCATGTCAGGCTGAAATCCCGCACGCCGAACGGCTGCAGCAGATCGTGCGGGATCAGGTTCTGCAGCCAGGACTGCTGCCACAGGTGAAAGCCCATGACGATCAGGATCGCATAGGCGCGCACGCCGTCCAGCACGGCGATGCGCTCGCTTTTGTCTCTCATCTCAAAATCCCCTCCGGCAAAAAAGCCCCGCGGGGCTTTGCGTCAGATCGTTATGATTTTTGTGGCGGTGTTTTCCACAAAGCGCCGGTCGTGCTCGACGAAGACGATCGTCGGCGCGGCGCTGCAGAGCAGCTCCTCGAGCTGCATGCGGGAGATCACGTCGATAAAGTTGAGCGGCTCGTCCCAGACGAGCAGGTGCGCCTTTTCGCAGAGGCTTTTCGCAATCAGCACCTTTTTCTTCTGGCCCTCGGAGAAATCCTCCATCCGCTTTTCAAACTGCGCGCGCTGGAATTCGAGCTTGCGCAGGATCGCCTTGAACAGGCTTTCGTCGAGCCCGTTGGCCGCGCAGAAATCCCGCAGGCCGCCGCAAAGCCCCTCCGTGCTTTGCGGAATGTACGAGACGATCAGGCCGCTCGCCGTCTCGAGCGTGCCGGTGTGGGGGATATCCTCGCCGCAGAGCAGCTTCAGGATGCTCGACTTGCCGCAGCCGTTGCGCCCCTGCAGCGCGACGCGCTCGCCGCGCCGGATCTCGAAGCGGAGCGGCCCGAAAACCGGACCGCCGCCGTAGTCGACGCAGAGGTCCCGCGCCTCGACGAGCAGATCCTTCGGGTGGCGGAGCGTCGCGACCGTAAGCTTCGTGTCGGCGGCTTCGATGTTCTTCAGCAGCGCGCTTTTTTCCTCAAGTGCGTCGCTGCGCCGCGATTCGATCGATTTGGCGCGCTTCATCATTTTAGCCGCCTTGTGTCCGACGAAGCCGCGGTCGTAGGCGCCTTTTTTGCTCTGCTCCTTCCGGTCGGACCAGCCTTCCGTCCGTCTGGCCGCGGCCTCCAGCCGCTTGACGTCCTTTTTCAGCTTTTCGTTCTGCTGCAGCTCGAATTGATCCTCGAGGTCCTTTTCGTGCTGCCAGGTCGTAAAATTGCCGCGCATGACCGTGATGTCGGCGCGGTTGATCGAAAGCACGTGGTCGACGACCGCGTCGAGAAACGCGCGGTCGTGGCTGACGAGGATGAAGCCGCGCTTCGTCCTGAGGTAGCGGGCGAGCGTGTCGCGCGCCGCCGTGTCGAGGTGGTTCGTCGGCTCGTCAATCAAAAGAAAGCTGTTTTCGCGGATGAACAGGATCGCGAGCAGCACCTTGGTGCGTTCGCCCCAGCTCAGCGTCGAATAGGGGCGGTAGAGCGCGCCCTCGTCCACCTCGAGCAGGTTCAGCTCGCGCGAGAGGCGCCACAGTTCAAAATCCGGATCGATCGCCTCCGCGATTTCCAGCGGCGTGTCGTCCGGGTTTTTGACTTCAAACGGGAAATACTCGAACTGCACGGAGGCGGAAATGCTGCCGCTGTAGTCGTATTTCCCGCGCAGTAAATTCAAAAAAGTCGTTTTTCCTCTGCCGTTGCGGCCGATAAATCCGCACCGCCAGTCCGTGTCGAGGGCAAAGGAGACGTTTTCAAAAACATTGTCGAAGCTGCCCTCGTAGCCGAAGGTCAGGTTCGAAACCTGTATCAAAGACATGATGATCACCGTATTCCTTCCGAGCCTTTACAGCGAATACGGCGCGATGCAAAGGCTCAATAGCCGAATACACCTTCGATGGATTCGTCGTTTTCAATCCAGTCCCGAACATCGATCTTCCTGTACTGGTCGTGGTCGTCGCGGACGACCACCTGCCGGATGCCGGCGTTGATGACCATGCGCTTGCACATGGAGCAGCACAGCGCATTGCGGACGTACTCGCCGGTGTCGACCTCCTTGCCGACCAGGTAAAGCGTCGAGTCGATCATCTTGTCGCGCGGCGCGCTGATGATCGCGTTCGCCTCGGCGTGCACGCTGCGGCACAGCTCATAGCGTTCGCCGCGCGGGATGTGCAGCTCCTGCCGCACGCAGGTGCCGAGATCCGTGCAGTTTTTCCGGCCGCGGGGCGCACCCACGTAGCCGGTGGAGATCACCTCGTCGTTTTTCACGATCACAGCGCCGTAGTGACGTCGAAGGCATGTGCAGCGCTGCGAGACGGTCTCCGCCAGGTCAAGATAGTAGTTCGTCTTATCTCTTCTGTGGACATCAGTCCGCATATGAGGACACCTCGCTTCATAACATATTGCACCCATTATAGCGGATTTTCCCGGGAACCGCAACAGGAAAATGCGCGCGCGGCGCGAAAATAAGCGGAAAACATCGGCTTTACAATCTTACAGTCAGATGGTACAATAATACCGTATCATTTTCCGGTATGGGCAGGACGCCGTCCGGCGCGCCGCCCGCCCGAAAAATATCCTGTTCCGGAGGTTCCGATGCACGGTGATTTTCTCGGCGGCGCCGCAGCGCTGCTTTACTTTCTGGCCTTTCAGGTCTGCGGCGTGCTGCTTGCCGCGTGTTTTTTCAAAAATGAGCGGCGCTGGGTGCAGGCGGTTCTCGGCAGCGCGGCCGGCAGCGTGCTTCTGATGTGGCTGCCCGCGCTCTGGGCGTTTGCATTCGGCTTTTCGCTCGCGGCGCACCTTCTGGCGCTCGCGCTTCTGCTGCTTCTGACGGCGCTCGCGCTCTGGCGGCGGCGCCCGGCGCTGTGCGTGCCGAAAAAGACGGCGGCCGCCTTTTTCCGGGCGGAGCGCGCGCTGCTCGTGCCCGCTTTGCTCTGGCTCGTCTTTGCGGGCCTGCTGCTGCACAGCTTCCGGTATCAGGACGGCGAGATCTGGTCCAGCCAGTGCACCTACGGCGACATGAGCATGCACCTCGGCTTCATCACGAGCATCGCGGAGCAGGGGACCTTTCCGCCGATGTATTCGATCCTGCCCGGCGTGAAGCTTTCGTATCCGTTCCTGTCCGACAGCATCTCCTCAAGCCTTTACCTGCTCGGCGCGCCCCTGCAGTTCGCGTATTTCCTGCCGATGCTGTTTGCGGCGGCGCAGGTCTTTTTCGGCGCGTGGCTCTTTCTCTGCCGCTTCCTGCGCGATAAGGCCAAGTCGGTTCTGGCGATGGCGCTGTTTTTCCTGAACGGCGGCTTCGGCTTCGCCTATTTCCTGACGGGCCTCGGGGAGAACAGCGAGAACTTCACGCGCATTTTCACGGCTTTCTATGAGACGCCGACCAACCTCGTCGACGAGAACGTGCGCTGGGTCAATGTGATCGTCGACATGATGCTGCCGCAGCGCGCGACGCTTTTCGGCTGGGCGCTGCTGTTCCCGCTGCTCTACGTGCTGTACCGCGCGGTCTACGAGCGCTGCCCGGCCTATTTTGTGCCGGCCGGCATTTTTGCCGGGGCCATGGTCATGATCCACACGCATTCGTTCCTCGCGCTCGGGCTGATCTGCGGCGTCTGGCTCTGCTTTGCGCTCTGCCGCGCGGTGTTCCCGAAGGATTCCGGCAAAGTGCTGTGCGCGGCAAAGGGCGCGGCTGCCGTGCTGATCGTTTTGCCCGTTCTGATCCAGTTCCTCGTGCCCGCGGTGATCCCGCGGGATTCCGCGCTGCTTTTCGTGCCGGTCGCCGCGGCGGCCCTCCTGTTCCTCGGCGCGCTGGCGGCGCTGCTCGTCCGCGCGTTTCGCCGCGGGCTCGGCGGCGCGGTCCTCCGCACCTGGGGCGTCTTTCTCGCGATCGTCCTGGTGCTCGCCGTGCCGCAGCTTCTGACGTGGACCTTCACGCAGGCGAGCGCGGAGTCCTTCGTGCGCGGCTGGTTCAACTGGGGCAATCTGACGGACGGCTATATCTGGTTCTACCTCGTCAATCTCGGCGCCGCCGCGCTGTTCATCCTGCCCGCGCTGTTTTCCGCGCCGCGGCGCAGCTTTTCGGTCGCCGCGCCGGCGGTCGTGATCTGGTTCATCTGTGAATTCGTCGTGTTCCAGCCGAACACGTACGACAACAACAAGCTGCTTTACGCCGCGTATTTCCTGCTCTGCGCCGTGACGGCCTCGTACCTCGTCGACCTGTACCGCAGGCTGCGGGGGCTGCCCGGGCGGCGCGCGCTCGCCGGCGTGTTCCTCGTGTTCTGCACGGTTTCGGCGGTCCTGACGATCGCGCGCGAAAGCGTCGCCGGCTACTGCCTCTATGGAAAGGATCAGCTTGCGGTTGCCGCGTATGTGCAGGAGAACACGGAGCCGGAGGACACGATTCTGACCGACATGCGCCACAACAACGAGATTGCCGCGCTGACCGGCCGCAACATCGTCTGCGGCTCGTCGAGCTACGTCTATTTCCACGGCCTTGACTACACGCAGCGGCAGGAGGACATGCAGAAGATGTTCCAGAACCCCGGCGACAACCTGCTGCTCTTCAAGACGTACAGCGTCGATTACGTGATGGTTTCCGCTTACGAAACCGGGAATTTCAGCGCGGATGAAGCGGCGCTTTCAAAGTATTTCACCTGCGTGTACGATGAAAACGGCATCCGCCTCTATAAGGTGCCGGCGCTTTGAGCCGGCGCGCCCGCGCGGATTGCACGCTGAAGAAACTTCCGTGTGCGGGGCGGACGGTTCTGCCGATACGCAGCCGAGCGGCCTTTGCGGTCCAAACAACCGTCTGCGGCGGAAGATTATTTGGGAGATTTTAGATTATGCAGAAACTTTCCGATATTTCAACGATCCGGGCTGTCCTCGAGAAAAACGGCTTCCATTTTTCCAAGGCGCTCGGACAGAATTTCCTCATTAACCCGTCGGTCTGCCCGCGCATGGCGGCGCTGAGCGGCGCGGCGGACTGCGCCGGCGCCGTCGAGGTCGGCCCGGGCATCGGCGTCCTGACCTGGGAGCTTTCCCAGGTCGCCAAAAAGGTCGTCTCGATCGAGCTGGACAAGCGGCTGCTGCCGGTGCTCGATGAAACGCTCGCGGACTGCGACAATGTGAAGATCCTGAACGCCGACGTGATGAAGCTCGACCTGCGCCGGATGATCGAGGAGGAATTCCCCGGCGGGGAGGTCGCGGTCTGCGCGAACCTGCCGTATTACATCACCTCGCCGGTCATCATGCGCCTGCTCGAGGAGCGTTTGCCGGTCACGTCGATCACGGTCATGGTGCAGAAGGAGGCGGCGGAGCGCCTGTGCGCGCATCCGGGCGAGCGGGCCTGCGGCGCGGTGAGCGCGGCGGTCTGGTATTATGCGGAGCCGGAGATCCTTTTTCAGGTCAGCCGCGGCAGCTTCATGCCGGCGCCGAACGTCGACTCCGCCGTGATCCGCCTGCGCATCCGCAGGACGCCGCCGGTCGAGGTCGCGGACGAGCCGTTCTTTTTCCGCGTCGTCCGCGCTGCGTTTGCACAGCGCCGGAAAACGGCCGTCAATTCGATCGCAAACACGCTGGGCCGGAGCAAGCAGGCAGTCGCCGCAGCGTTCGACGCGGCGGGCGTGCCGCAGAACGCGCGCGCCGAGGCGCTGACGCTCGAGGACTTCGCGGCGCTTACAGCCGGTCTGCTGCAGGAAAAGTAAAGGAAGCGTCCGGTTTCGGCCGGATACAATCGCCGTCCGTGCGGCGGCAGGGAAAAGAGGGAGAAAATGGACAGGAAAACACTCCGCCAGATCGACAAGGCGGTTTACATCGCTCTGGTCGTGCTCGCCGCGGCGGCGATCCTCATCGCGATGATCACGGGGCCGCTCGGCATGGATGAGATCTCGATCGGCGCGTCGGTCTGCGCCTGCCTGATCGCGGTGGCGATCCTCCGGCATACGCTGCGCGTGTTCCGGCCGGCGGACAGGGAATAATTCAGCTTGAAGCCCGGCGGCCCGGCTGCTCTGCGGCGCGCTTTTGCGTTTGGACCGGCGGGAATAAATAAAGAACAAAATTGAGGAATGATTCAAATGACAACACAACAGGAAGCCATGAACCCTGAAATTGCCCGCAAGCTGCTGCAGGTGGGCGAAGCGTTTCGCATCCCGGGCCCCTTCTTCTCGTATGAGGAGATCAAGATGGGCAACGTCAACCACACCTACAAGGTGAATTACATCCGCGACGACGGCTCGGGCATGGCGCAGATCAAATCGTATCTCGTGCAGCGCGTCAACACCTACGCGTTCCAGGATCCGGTGGCGCTGATGTCCAACATCGACAAGGTGACGGAGTACATCCACCACAAGTTCCCCGAAACCAAATGCCTGCACTTCCACCACACGGCGGAGCGGAGCAACTACCTGATGGATCAGGACGGCTTCTGGCGGTTGAGCAACTACGTGCCGTCGGTCACCTTCAACAGCTGCGACGACCTCAACGTGGTGCGCAGCGCGGGCGAGGCGTTCGGCGATTTCCAGATGATGCTGTCGGATTTCGACGCCGGCGCGCTGTACTACACGATCCCGGACTTCCACAACACGCGCAAGCGGTATGAGAAGCTGAAAGCGGATAGGACGGCGGACCCCTGCGGCCGCGTGGCCGAAGTCAGGGCGGAGCTCGACTGGCTGCTCTCGGCCGAGGATGAGGCGTGCAGGCTGACGGACATGCAGGAGCAGGGCGAGCTGCCGCTGCGCGTGACGCACAACGACACGAAGATCAACAACGTGCTGTTCGACGAGGCGACGCACCAGCCGCTCGTTGTCATCGACCTCGACACCGTCATGCCCGGTCTGGTCGGGCACGACTTCGGCGACGCGATCCGTTTTGCGGCGAACTTCGTCGAGGAGGACTGCCCGCAGGCGGAGAAGGCCGGCGTAAACCTCAATGTTTTCTGGGCGTTTGCCGAGGGCTTCCTGAAGAAGACGGCGGCGACGCTGACCGAGGCCGAGGTGGCGACGCTCGGGAACAGCTGCTTCACGCTGGCGTGCGAGCTGGCCACGCGGTTCCTGGACGACTACATCGTGGGCGACAAGTATTTCAAGATCAGGTCGCCGCAGCACAATCTGGAGCGCACCCGCTGCCAGATTGCGCTCGCCAAGGACATGCAGGTGAAGTTGGACGCGATGAACGCCATTGTGCGCGACTGCTGGGTGCGGTACAGAGGCTGGTAATTTCTGTATGCCAATGCGGCGCCGCGTGCCACAACAGAGCGAGGAATAAAGAATCTGCAAAATAAAGCGCGTGGAGGAACACCGGAAAGGTTCCTCCACGCGCTTTTGGCGTTTTTTCAGATCACGTCGAAATGCTTCAGGCCGTTGTACACGCCGTCCGCGTCGACGTGCGTCGTTATGTAGCGGGCGGCCGCTTTGGCTTCAGGGCACGCGTTGCCCATCGCGACGCCGATGCCGGCGTACCGCAGCATGTCGACGTCGTTCTTGCCGTCGCCGAAGACGAGAATCTCCTCGGGCTTCAGGCCGTAATGCGCGGCGAGCCGGCGGATGCCGACATGCTTTCCGCCGTTTTCGGGGATCACGTCGTGGCAGTAGCTGGCGGCGTTCGTGATGCGGACGTGCCGCAGCGGCGCGAGCTTCGGGTTGGTGCGCTCCGGGTCGTAGGTGATGAGCTGGTAGACGTCGTGTGTTTCGAGCCGGCGGATGTCGTAGAGCGCCGGCTCCGGAAGCCCATGGTCCTTAAAGTGCATGCGCACGAGGTCGGAGTCGCTCGCCATAAAGCAGTTTTCCGCCTCGGCGATCAAACAGGGGAAAGGCTCCTTTTCCTGCAGCCGCATCAGGATCCGGATGTCCTCCGGGTCGTGCGGCAGCCGGTGCAGCACGCGGCCGCTGCGGTCAAAGCCGTACTGGCCGGTCAGCGTGAGGTAGCCGTCGAAATCAAACATATCTTTCAGGAAAAGCGCCATCGCGGTGACGCGGCCGGTCGCGATGAACAGGCGCACGCCGTTTTGCCGGGCGGCGTGCAGCGCCTCGAGCGCCGAGGGCGGGATGCGGTGGCCGGCGCCGAGCAGCGTGCCGTCCACGTCGAAAAAGACTGCGCGGATAGACATGAGATACCTCCGGGATTGCGCGCGTGCGTGCCGCGCGGTTTTGCGGCGGCCTGTCCCGCCGGCAGAAAGAAGGGGAGAGCCTTCAGCCAAAGGCTTTCCCCGCTTTTTTATCGGTTCTTGTATTTTTCCACGATCAGGTTGGCGCATTTGTAGATATCGCCGCCGCCGAGCGTCAGGATCAAGTCGTTGTCCTCGGCGCGCGCCATGACGTAGTCGGCGATTTCCTCAAAGCTGTCGAACCAGCAGCTTCCGGGGATCTTGGCGGCCAGATCGCTCGTGTGGATGTTGTAGGTGTTCGTCTCGCGCACCGCGAGGATCTCGGTCATCACAACGTGGTCGGGAATTGAGAGCGCCGCGGCGAAATCGTCGAGCAGCATGGCGGTCCTCGAGTAGGTGTGCGGCTGGAAGATCGCCCAGACCGCGTGGTAGCCCATGCGCATGGCCGAGGAAAGCACCGAGGAAAGCTCCGTCGGGTGGTGGGCGAAATCGTCGGCGACGGTCACGCCGTCGAATTTTCCGAGCACCTCAAAGCGGCGGTGTACGCCGGTGAAGGCTTCCAGCGCCGTCTTGATATGCGCGCCGTCCACGCCGAAGTAGTGGGCCGCGGCCGCGGCGGCGAGCGCGTTCATCATGTTGTGCTCGCCCGGCACATGCAGGTTGACGCGGCAGACGCGCTCGTCCCCGTGCATGATGGTGAAATCCTCGCAGGCGGTATCCTCCTCGTTGAGCTCGGAGACGTAGTAGTCGCACGACGCCGAGCGGCCGAAGGTGAGGACCTTCGCGTGCGTGATGCCCGCAACGGCGCGCATCGCGTTCTCATTGTCGCCGTTTACGAGGATGCAGCCGGAGGTCTGCAGGCAGAACTGGTGGAAGGACTTGATGATGTTGTCGAGCGTGCCGAAGTAGTCGAGGTGGTCGCCGTCGATGTTCAGAATGATGCTGAACGCGGGGTGCAGCTGCAGGAAGGTGTCGACGTACTCGCAGGCCTCGCAGACCATGGTGTCGCTCTTGCCGACGCGGCCGTTGCCGCCGATGAAGGGCAGCTTGCCGCCGATGACGGCGCTCGGGTCGCGGCCCGCCTCGATCAGGATCTGCGTGAGCATGCCGGTCGTGGTCGTCTTGCCGTGCGTGCCGGAGACGGCGATGGAGTTCGAAAACTTCTTCGTGAGCAGGCCGAGCACCACCGAGCGCTCGAGCGTCGGGATGCCCTTTTCACGCGCGGCGACGAGCTCCGGGTTATCCTGCTTTGCGGCGGCGGTGTAGACGACGAGCTCCGCGTCGCCGATGTTCTCGGCGCGGTGGCCCATGCTGACCGGGATGCCGTAGCCGCGGATGCGCTCGAGCGTGTCGGACTCGCTGATGTCGCTGCCGGTGATCACATAGCCCTTGTGGTGGAGGATCTCCGCCATCGGGCACATGCCCGAGCCGCCGATGCCCACAAAGTGCAGGCGTTTGACTGTATCCAGTAAGTTTTTGCTCTCTGCCATAATAAAAGCGTTCCTTTCCTATGCCGCCGGCCGAACTGCCGCCGGGCTTTTTTATCGGATTATATCGAAAATCAAAATGGGAATCTGTCGTTACAGGATCTTACAGGATCTTATGATCTGTACTATTATAATGCCAAAACAGGAAAAAATAAATAGGCAAATGAAAAAAAGGCCGAAAAAGTATTTCCGCGCGGCACAAAAGCGGCGGAAGGCCATACAATGAATTGAAGGAAAAGTTTTGGAAAGGCGTGAACCCTTATGCCCATGATCAACAGCTTCGGCGTGATCGGCGGCGACGAGCGGATGCGGTATCTCGCCGCGTCCATTGCCGCCGACGGTTACCCCGTCTGCGCATACGGTTTTGAAAATTCGGGGCCGATCCGCGGCGTCGCCGAAACGTCGCTGCCGGACCTCGTGAAAAGGAGCGCCGTGATTTTGCTGCCGCTGCCCGCGACGCGGGACGGTGAGACGCTGCTCGCGCCGTTTGCCGCGGAGCCGATCCGGCTGAACGACGATTTTGCCGCGCAGTTTTGCAACCGCACGGTCTACGGCGGGATGATCCAGAAACTCACGGCGTCGTCCGCTATCTGGAAGGAGATCGAGCCGGAGGATTATTACCGGCGCGAGGAGCTTGCGGTCGGCAACGCGATCGCGACGGCGGAGGGCGCGGTCGCCGCGGCGGTCCGCGAGTACCCGGGCACGATCAACGGCGCTTCGTGCCTCGTCACGGGCCTCGGCCGCATCGGCAAGAACCTGACGCTGCTCCTGCACGCGATGGGCGCGCACGTTTTTGTCGCGGCGCGGAAGAAGAGCGACCTGATGTTTGCGCGCGCGCTCGGCGCCGAGCCGCTCACGTACCGCGAGATCACGCGCCGGTTCGACATCATTTTCAACACGGTGCCCGCGCGGGTCATCGGCGCGCCCGTGCTCGCCCAGCAGGACGCGGATACGCTGATTCTGGAGCTCGCCTCCGCGCCGGGCGGCATAGATCGGGAGAGCGCCGCGCGGCTGCAGGTCCGCGTTGTCGAGGCGCTGTCGCTGCCCGGCCGCGTCGCGCCGAAAACAGCGGCGGAATACATCAAGGAAGCCGTTTACAATATGCTTGAGGAGTAGTGATCGCGTGATGCGTACCATTGCATTTGCCCTGTGCGGTTCCTTCTGCACGTTCGAAAACGCGCTGAAGCAGCTCGCACGGTTGAGAGAGACGTATGAAGTCCTGCCGGTGATGAGCGAAACGGCTTACAATACGGACACACGCTTCGGCACGGCGGAGAGCTTCCGCCGCCGCATCCGCGAGATCTGCGGGCGGGAGATCATCCACACGATCGCCGGGGCGGAGCCGATCGGCCCGAAGCATCTGGCGGACGCGCTGGTCGTCATGCCGTGCACCGGGAACACCGCAGCGAAAATCGCGAACGCCGTGACGGACACGAGCGTCACGATGGCGGTCAAGTCCGGCCTGCGCATCAAAATGCCGGTCGTCCTCGCGCTGGCGTCGAACGACGCGCTCGGCGCCTCCTGCCGGAACATCGGCACGCTTTTGAACACGAAGCACATCTTTTTTACGCCCCTCGGGCAGGACGACCCCGAGAAAAAGCCGAATTCGCTCGTCGCGCATTTCGAGCTGCTGCCCGAGACGCTCGAGGCCGCGTTTCGCGGCGAACAGCTGCAGCCCGTGCTGCGCTGAGATTTTTTGTTGAATTCAGGGGAGGCGTGTGCTATACTATGCCTATACCGGCTCAGGCCGTTATAGGGAGGCGAACATGCTCTACTGCACAAAATGCCGGACGATCTGCGAGGATTCCACCCGCGCCTGTCCGAACTGCCGGCGCAGCCGCTCGCTGCGGCCCGCAAAGGCGGAGGACGAGGTCTTTTTCATGAAGGTCCATGAGGGCGAGGCCGCGGAGCTTTCGGAAATCTTTGAATCGCGCGCGATCCGGCACCGCACCGAGCCGGTGAAGGCCGGTTTTTCCACAAGCGTCTACGACCCGGAATTCCTGCCGACCGACCGGAACATCTATGTGGAGTATCAGGATCTCGAGCGCGCCAACGAAGCGGCGGCCGAGGGCCTTGAGGAGCCCGCGCCCCCGGAGGAAGAGGACGAAATGCCCAAGGGAAAGCGCATGCTGATCCAGAGCGTTTCGATCATCGCGTTTATGATTATCGTGATGCTCGTCGTTCTCGCAACGGATCAGATCGCGGCGTTCCTGAAATCGCTCTTTATGTAAAAACGCATGCATTCGCATGGAATGGAGGCTATAAAAAATGAAGAAGTATAAACCCGATACGACCTGCATCCACGCGGGCTATACGCCGGGCAACGGCGAGCCGCGCGTTGTGCCGATTGTGCAGAGTACGACGTACACCTATGAAAGCTCCAAGGAGATGGGCGACCTGTTCGACCTGAAGGCCGACGGCTTTTTCTATACGCGCCTCGGCAACCCGACGCTCGATGCGGTGGAGAAGAAGCTCGCGGCGCTTGAGGGCGGCGTCGGCGCGATGATCACCTCCTCCGGCCAGGCGGCTTCGCTGATGGCGATCCTGAACATCTGCCGGGCGGGCGGCCATGTGGTCTGCTCCAGCGCGATCTACGGCGGCACCTTCAACCTGTTCTACAAGACGATGAAGGAAATGGGCATCGACTTCACCTTCGTCTCGCCGACCTCTACGGCGGACGAGCTGCGCGCGGTCTTCCGCGAGAACACGCGCTGCGTGTTTGCGGAGACGCTTGCGAATCCCTCGCTCGTCGTGACGGACCTCGAGCTGTTCGCGCAGATCGCCCACGAGCACGGCGTGCCGATCATTGTGGACAACACCTTCCCGACGCCGATCAACTGCCGCCCGTTCGAGTTCGGCGTCGACATCGTCGTCCATTCCACGACGAAGTATCTGGACGGCCATGCCGTGCAGGTCGGCGGCGCCATCGTGGACAGCGGCAACTTCAACTGGGACAACGGTAAGTTCCCGGAGCTGACCGAGCCGGACGAGTCGTACCACGGCGTCATCTACACGAAGCAGTTCGGCAAGGCGGCCTATATCGCCAAGGCGCGCTGCCACCTGATGCGCGACCTCGGTGCGCAGGCTGCGCCGATGAACGCGTTCCTGCTGAACCTCGGCATGGAGACGCTCGCGCTGCGCATGGAGCGCCACTGCGCGAACGCGCTGGCCGTCGCGAAATTCCTTGAGGCGGACGAGCGCGTCGCCTGGGTCAACTACCCCGGTCTGGAGAGCAGCCCGTACTATGCGCTTGCGCAGAAGTATATGCCGAACGGTACCTGCGGCGTCGTCTCCTTCGGCATCAAGGGCGGCCGTGAGGCGGCTACGAAGTTTATGGACAGCCTGGAGATGGCTTCGGTCGTCACGCACGTGGCGGATCTGCGCACCTGCGTGCTGCATCCTGCCAGCACGACGCACCGCCAGCTTTCCGACCAGCAGCTCAAGGAGGCCGGCGTCGGCGCCGACCTGATCCGCTTCTCCGTCGGTATCGAGAACATCGAGGACATCCTCGCCGACGTGCAGCAGGCGCTGGAAAAGGCCGTGCAGTAAGCCGCCAGCCGCCCGGCGAAGCGCGGCGCATCAATTCGGGAACAGCCGCAGGGTCATGCACCGCTGCGGCTGTTCTTGCATTTTGTCCGGCGCTGTGGTAACATAAAGCTGAACATACCGGCAAACGAAGCGGCGAGGGAGTGAAGAACACATGGCACATTTTCTGATGTTTTTGCTGTATGCGGTTTATGCGCTTGTTTTCGGGATTCTAGCCGTTGTTTTAAAGAGGAAGCACACGCAATTTCCCGACTTTCGCGTGGGATACCACAACAAAAAGGCCATGGAAAGCAAAGAGAAGTGGGACCGTGTAAACGCGATTGCGGGGAGCTTGTGCGCCGTGTTTGCCGTCGCCGCCCTGATTGCTTATTTCATCCTGTATTTGCAGAACGCCAACATAAGCACAATGATTATCGCGTACTTTGTATACTGTGCGGTCACAATACCGGCCGTTTTGATTCTGCCGACGCGGTTATAAAAAATAGTTGTATTAAAAAATAGTTGTATAAGAAAAGCGCGCCCATATGGTAAATTCCGTATGGGCGCGCTTTGCAAAACGACGCTGTATGTCTATTCGGGTTCGTTTTCAGAATCGACAGCGCGATTTGTCTGTGCGCTTTCATTCGCGCCGGCGGCGTCCTTCTTGGAGTCCCCTGAGGAATCTGTAGTGCCCATGCCGGCAGTAGAGCGCGGCGCGGCGGGCTCCGGCGGGGAGACGAGCGGCAGGATGATCGCGACGGTGAACAGGTCGCCCTGCACGGACACCGTGCAGGTGCCGCCGCAGGCTTCGGTGAAGCTCTTCGCGATCGAAAGCCCGAGCCCGCTGCCGGAGGTGGAGCGGCTGTCGTCGCCGCGCACAAAGCGGCCGGTCAGCGCCTCGCCGTCCTTGCCGAGCTCGTACTTCGAGATGTTCTGCATCGTGACGCAGGCCTTGCCGTCGTGCTGCGTCAGCGTGACGTAGACGCGCGAGCCGTCGAGCGCATACTGCGCCGCGTTTTTGATCAGGTTCTGGAACACGCGGTACATCTTCTGGCCGTCCACGTGCACGGGGAACGGCTCCTCGGGGATCTGCACGCGCCACTGCAGCGGACTTTGCTGCATCAGCTCGTCCATGTCGGCGAGCGTCTGCCGCAGCAGCTTGTCGAGGCTCAGGTATTCCGGCTCCAGCGAGATGTTGCCGGTCGCCGCCTTCGAGACGTCGAAAATATCCTGAATCATGTGGCGCAGCCGCTCGGATTTCTGCGAGATGATCTCGATGTAATCCATGACGTGCGGCGGCAGGTCCGGCTCGGCCTTCAAAAGCTCCACATAGCTGATGATCGAGGTCAGCGGCGTCTTGATGTCGTGGGAGACGTTCGTGATGAGCTCCACCTTCGTGCGCTCGGACTTGATGCCCTCCTCCACGGCGATCTTGATGCCGTCGCGGATCATGTTGAGCTGCATCGCCGAGCCGTACAGCGGCGAGGTGGCCGGCAGCGTGTTGACGGCGTTCAAATCGCCGTTGTACATCTTTTCGATTTGGTCCATCAGAATGCCGTAATCCCGCAGGTCGTCGCGCAGCGCGGTCGCGAACCAGAGCAGCGTGCCGAGCCCGGCGATCGCGAGCGCCGTGTAAAACGCCGGCAGCCATTCCGCAAAGGGGTCGCGGTTTCTGGCGAAGAGCGTTACGGTCACGGCGGCGATGCCGAGCCCGACGAGGACGCCGGCGGTCGCGAGGTATTTGCGGTATTCGATCTGCTCAAAGTGCTTGCCGTGCTTGTTCGCGAGCACGAATTTCAGAATCGAATGGATGATGTTGTGCCGGTAGATGCGCCGGTTGTGCGAGATGTCGATGCCGAGCAGGTAGAACATGAAGAACGCGGCGCACAGCGCGACGACAATCGCGAAGCCGTCCCCACTGAACAGCGACAGAATCATGGCGCTCCAGACCAGCATAGCGACGACCTTGATCTCGAACCAGATCCACTTGAGGCCGTGCGCGAGATACGTTTCAAAGAGCTTGCGGTCGCGGCGGAACAGGAACGCGAGGATCAGGATCAGAATGAACAGCGCGGTCGCCGTGACGATCAGCGCGAGCTGGAAACGAAGCTGGTTGGCGTACGTCTGCGCGCTGCTGATGATCTCGTTCGATGCATAGAACGATTCGGGCTTCGCGCGCACGGCGAACGAAATGTCCGGCGGTTTTTTCTGGCTGCGCAAGGCTTCCAGCGTATAGCCCAGCGTGTCCGTGTAGTAGGCGCCGGGCTCGTCGCTGCGGAATACGCACTGCAGCGACCCGCCCTCCTGCTGGTGGAAGATCTCCACAACGCCGCCGCGGCACTGGAACAGGTAGTTGAAGCCCTCGGGCAGCGTGGTCGGGTCCCAGTTCGTGTCGTTCGTCACGGTCTTTCCGGCGGGATCCGCGCTGTAGTCGGTGACCGCGTAGAGGTTGTCCTTGGAGATGCTTTCCACATAGACGGTCGCGACCGAAGCAGTGGCGTCGCCGTCGGAAAAGAAGTACCGGACGCCGCGGTCGACCTGGACGGTCTGCTCGCTTTCCTCATTCGAGGCGGACGTCTCGCCGCTCTGCGTGCTGTAGTAGAGGCGCTCGAAAAAGCTCGAGGCGTTTTCCTTGTAGACGTCCAGCTCGCGCAGCTCGCCGCGCATCACCTGCCCGTAGGTGGTGGCGGACTGGCTCAGCCGGTCGAGGATCTCGCCGCCGTACGTGGAAAAGACGGAGAGGCCGTAGATCGCGGTGAAAATCAGCGAGAAAACGACGAGCATGAAGCAGAACCAGGCGAATACGCCGCGGGCCAGGTTAGTGCTTTTCGATTTCATAGCCCAGCCCCCAGACGACTTTCAGGTATTCCGGCTCGCTCGGATTGATCTCGATCTTTTCGCGGATGCGCCGGATGTGCACCATCACGGTGTTTTCGGCGGAGTACGCGGGCTCGTTCCAGATGAGGCTGTAGATCTCCTCGGCGGGGAAGATGCGGCCCGGGTGCTTCATCAGAAGCTCCACGATCTTGGTTTCGGTCGCGGTCAGCTTGACGGGCTCGCCGTCCGCGTAGAGCACGTGCTCGTCGGTCCGGAACGTCAGTCGGCCGTTGACGATGCAGTTGTCGCTGCGTGTGTTGATGTCGCCGAGGTCCGTGTAGCGCCTGAGCTGCGACTTGACGCGCGCGACGAGCTCCATCGGGTTGAAGGGCTTCGCGATGTAGTCGTCCGCGCCCATCGAAAGGCCGATGATCTTGTCGCTGTCCTCGCCCTTGGCGGAGAGGATGATGATCGGCAGGTTCTTCTTTTCGCGGATCTTCATCACGGCGGAGAGGCCGTCGAGCCGCGGCATCATCACGTCGATGATGATCAGGTGGATGTCCCGGCTCGTCACGCAGTCGAGCGCCTCCAGCCCGTCGTAGGCTTTCAGCACGTTGTAGCCCTCGCGCTCGAGGGTGATGGAAATGGCGCGGACGATCTCGCGGTCGTCGTCCACGACCAGTATGGTTTTCTTATCTGTATCCGGCATAAGGCAGACCTCCTCAGTTTTCTGATTCCAATCGTACAGGATAACCCTTACGAACGCGGAGATGAAAAGCTTACGAAAAGCTTACATTTCTCCGGTTTCCAGAATATTGTACAGGATTTCGGCGCGCGGCGCAATCATATCCACGCTCTTTTTTTCATACGCTTTCACAAAGCTTCAGGAAAGGGGTCATTCGGATGATCGGGAGACTGTTCAGGCGGCGGCTTATGCCGGTCCTGCTCGCCGCCGTCCTGCTGCTCGGCGCGGGCGTTTACGCCCTGACCGGCAGCGGGCGGGAGGCCGCCGAGGCGAGCGCCGTCGTCACGGACTGGGGGCTGAGCTTTCAGCAGGAGGGCGCGCCGCCGGTCGCCAACGCGACGCGCGATTACCTGAAAAATTACCGGGCGCTTTACGTCGGCGACCCGGAGAAGAAGGAGATCTACATCACGTTCGACGCCGGCTTTGAAAACGGCAACACGGCGCAGATTCTGGACGCGCTCAAAAAGCACAACGTCAAGGCGACGTTCTTCCTCGTCGGCAATTACCTCGAAACGCAGCCCGAGCTTGTAAAGCGCATGGTGGAGGAGGGGCACATGGTCGGCAACCACACGTATTCGCATCCGGATATGTCGAAGATCAGCGACACGGAGAGCTTCTGCGCCGAGCTGCAGAAGAACGAAGCGCTCTTCGAGGCGATCACGGGGCAGGCGATGTCGAAGCTGTACCGCCCGCCGCAGGGGAAATTCTGCGAATCGAACCTGCAGATGGCGTGCGACCTCGGGTACGCCACGGTGTTCTGGAGCCTCGCGTACGTCGACTGGTACGTGGACGACCAGCCGACGAAGGAACAGGCCTTCGAAAAACTCCTGCCGCGCATCCATCCCGGCGCCGTCGTGCTGCTGCACAGCACCTCGAGCACGAACGCGCAGATCCTCGACGAGCTTCTGACCGAGTGGGAAAACATGGGCTACACCTTCGGCGACCTCGAGGCGGTCTGCGCATCGATGGAAGCGCCGCAAAGCACGCCGTCGCCCTGAAATGGCGAAAACATCGCGGATAATTCTCTCAGGGAAAAATAAACACCGCGGGCTTTAGTATACTTAAATCCGCAAATCCATCCGCCGGCGTGCGGATGGGCATCAATTCGGAACATCCGGAGACGTTGAAACGGAGGACGTATGGAACAGGCGGATCTCGTAATTGTCGGCGGCGGCGCGGCCGGCCTGATGGCGGCGTGCGCCGCTGCGCGCATCCTGAAAAAGCCCGGCGCGGTGCTCGTGCTCGAGGGCAACCAGAAGCTCGGGCGCAAGCTGCTCGCGACCGGAAACGGGCGCTGCAACCTGACGAATCTCGCGGCGTCGCCCGCACATTACCACGGCGACGTGTCGGCGGCGGAGCCGCTCCTCGCGGCTTACACGCCCGACGCGGTGCGCGGCGTTTTCCGCGATCTGGGGCTCGTCACAAAGCCGGACGGCGAGGGGCGCGTCTACCCGCGCAGCGGGCAGGCGGCGGCCGTGCTCGCGGCGCTGCGCGGCTGCGCCGAAGCGTACGGCGTGTCCTGCCGGATCGGCGCGCCGGTCACCGGGATCCGGAAGACAAAGCGCGGCTTCCTGCTCAGCGGCGCGGAGGGCGATACAGTCGAAGCCGCCGCCTGCATTCTGGCCTGCGGCGGCACGGCCTCGCCGAAGCACTCGTGCGGCGACGGCTATGCGCTCGCAAAATCGCTCGGCCACACGGTGACGCAGCTTTACCCGGCGCTGACGCAGCTCATCTGCGCGGGGAAAACGGCCAAATCGATCGCGGGCGTGCGCTGTGCCGCCCGCGCGGCGCTGCTCGCGGACGGAAGGGAAATCCATGCCGAAAGCGGCGACGTGCAGTTTACGGATACCGGCCTCTCCGGCATCTGCATTTTCGGCCTTTCGATCTACGCCGCGGAATACTTCGCGCGCGGCTCCATCGGCGGCCGGTCGTACAAGGGGCTCTCCGTCGCGCTCGACTGCCTGCCGGAATGGTCGTTTTCGGAGGTGAGCGCGTATCTGCTCGAGATGCGCACGGCGTATCCGGAGCGCATGGCGGGCGACCTGCTTGCGGGTGTTCTGAACCTGCGGGTCGGCTATGCGCTCGTGCAGGCGGCGGGGATCGACCCGGCGCAGGCGGCGAAATTTGTCGCGCCGGGACAGCTGCAGAAGCTCGCAGCGATTGTGAAGGCGTGGCACTTTACAATCACGGGAACCAAAGGGTTTCAGGACGCGCAGATCACGGCGGGCGGCGTGCCGCTCCGCGAGGTGGACGGGCGGACGATGCGCTCACGTAAAGTGGAGAGCCTTTACTTTGCGGGCGAGATGCTGAACGTGCACGGGGACTGCGGCGGCTACAACCTGCATTTTGCGTGGGCGACCGGCCTGGCGGCCGGCACCGCCGCGGCGGAAACCATCCGGAGAAAGGGGGAGAAGCGGTGATCCGCATAGCTGATCTTTCGATGGCGCTCGGGTATACGGGCGCCGATCTGCGCCGCGCGGCGGCGAAGAAGCTGCGGCTTGCGCCCGAGCAGCTCAAAAGCCTGGCGCTCGTCAAGCGGTCCGTCGATGCGCGCCGGAAAAGCGACGTGAAATTCATCGTGACGGTCGACGTGCAGGTTGCGGGCAGCGAGGACAAGCTGCTCGCCCGGCTGCGCGACAGCCGCGTGCGCCCCGCGCCGGACCGCAGCTACAAAATGCCGAAGGCCGGCGCGCTGCCGCTGCGCCCGGTCGTCGTCGGCTTCGGGCCGGCCGGCATGTTCGCCGGCCTTCTGCTGGCCCGCGCCGGGCTGCAGCCGATTATCGTGGAGCGCGGCGGCGCGGTCGAGGACCGGCAGAACGCCGTGCAGCGCTTCTGGCAGGACCGCGCGCTCGACAGCGAATGCAACGTGCAGTTCGGCGAGGGCGGCGCCGGCACGTTTTCGGACGGCAAGCTGAATACCGGCACAAAGGACGAGCGCATCTTTTTTGTCCTGCAGACGCTCGCCGAGCACGGCGCGCCGGAGGAAATTCTCTTCGAGGCGAAGCCGCACATCGGAACCGACCGGCTCCCGCAGACCGTGCGCGCGATCCGCGAGGAGATCCGGCGTCTCGGCGGAGAAGTGCGCTTTAACACGAAGATGGAGGACCTGCTCGTGCGGGACGGCGCGGTGCGCGGCGTTGTGCTCGCGTGCGGCGGTGTGCGCGAAACGCTGGAGACGCGCCACGTGGTGCTCGCGATCGGCCACAGCGCGCGCGACACGTTCGAGATGCTCTGCGCCAAGGCGTGCATCCCGATGGAGCCGAAGCCCTTTTCGGTCGGCGCGCGCATCGAGCACCGCGCGGAGACGATCGACCGCGCGCAGTACGGCGCGTTTGCGGGGCATCCGCAGCTCGGCGCGGCGGACTACAAGCTGAACGTCCACCTCGAAAACGGGCGCGGGGTCTACACCTTCTGCATGTGCCCGGGCGGCTCCGTCGTCGGCGCGGCCTCCGAGTCGGGCGGCGTCGTCACGAACGGCATGAGCGCGTTTGCGCGCGACGGCGAGAACAGCAACGCCGCGCTGCTTGTCGGTGTTTCGCCGGAGGATTTCGGCGCCGAGGGGCCGCTCGCCGGCGTCGCGTTCCAGCGGGCGATCGAGCGCGCCGCGTTTGAGGCGGGCGGCGGCGACTACAGCGCGCCGTGCCAGCGCGTCGGCGACTTTCTCGAGCGCCGCCGGACGGCGGGCTTCGGCACGGTGCGGCCTACGTATCAGCCGGGCGTCGCGCCGGGCGACCTGCGCGCGGTGCTGCCCGGCTTCGTGTGCGATTCGATGGCGCAGGGCATCCGGGAGATGGGGAAGAAGCTGCGCGGCTTCGACGATCCGGACGCGCTCCTGACCGCGCCGGAAACGCGCAGCTCGTCGCCGGTGCGGATCCTGCGCGGCGAGAACCGCGAGTGCCCGACGGTCCGCGGCCTGTTCCCCTGCGGCGAGGGGGCCGGCTATGCCGGCGGCATCACGAGCGCCGCCGTGGACGGCCTGCGCTGCGCCGAGGAGATCCTGCGCCAGAGCGCGGATTTTCCGCCGCACCCGGGCCGGTAAAACGCAGTTCGGATCGCGGCATAAAGGGACTTGACTTTCCCCGGGGACCGTGCTATTCAGTAGGCGTCACCGGGTTCTCCCGTCACAGAGAGCGCGTATCGGTTTTCCTGTACGCAAAAAGTGCGGACCTGTTCCGAATTTAGGTGGTACCGCGGACTTGGCTTTGAGTTCGCCCTAAGCTGGCTTTGCAGCCGGCTTAGGGCTTTTTTGTATTCCGGGCATTTTCGGGCGCGCGCCACGGGTGCGGCGCGCGGCTTAGAAACGGTTGAAAACCGAAGAAAGGACAGGGATGAAACCATGAAACTTGAAAAGCTGGTCGGGGAGCGGTTCCGCGAAAGGCCCGCGGACTGCGCGGCAGAGAGCCACGCGCTGATGCTGCGCGGCGGCTACATGAAAAGCGTTGCGAACGGCATCTACTCGAGCTACACGCCGCTGCGGCGGAGATCACGCCGGAAAGCGGGCTTGCGGCGGGCTTCATCGGTCCGTGCGGCCTGCCGGAGGGCTGCACGGTGCTGTTCGACCGCTCGCTGGAAAACGCGGACCGGCTGGTCTGCGGGGCCAATGCGGAGGATTACCACTTTTCCGGGCTCGATATGGCGCGCGACGTGCCGGAGGCTGCGTACCGCGATTTTGCCAAGATCCCCGAGGGCGGCGTCAGCCCGCGCAACATGAAGCGCGGCACGGTCGAGGTTTCGGCGCGCGACCGCAGCTTTTCCGAGCAGGTCCCGCTCGAAAATGCCGCGGCGC
>DSLFC04101__coassemble_295_pt1 | contig 52035 bp, 48 predicted proteins | sample DSLFC04101__metabat2_high_PE_006 | metagenome-assembled genome bin DSLFC04101
CGGCGACATTTGTAAAATTTGTCGTTGAATCCGCCCGCCGAATATGATAAAATGTCCTTACGTAAAGATGGAATGAACGCCGCAGGCCAGACGCGGCGGAGAGGGAATGGTTATAGTATGAAATCTGTAAGGACAAAACGATGGGCGTCGCTTCTTGCCGCTCTGCTGCTCTGCACGCTGCTCTGCGCCGCGCCGGTGTTCGCAGACGAGGCGGACGGCGGGGAGAGCAGCACATCTTCGACGGACGCCGCGCAGGGCGATACGCTCGCGGCGGACAGCTTTTTCGACCAGCTTGAAGCGGGCAACGGGATCGGCACGACGCTGTTCGTCTCCGGCTTCGTGCTTGCCGGCGTCGGCGTTGTCGGCATCATCGGCCTGATCATCTGGCAGCGCGCCTCCAAGCGCCGCGACCGCGTCGCGGAGGACCGCGAGGACATTTTCGACGAGATCGAGCAGGCGGAGATCCGCAACCGCCGCCACCGCGAGGCCGAGCAGGGCGCCCGCGAATACATGGAAAATATCGAAGCGCGCGAGCATGACCGCATGCCGCGCACGACCGCGCGCAAGTACGACCCCGCCGCCGTGACCGGCGAGATCCCGATCGTGCCGGACCGCGCGTCGACGTACACGGTGGAGCGGCCGATCGTGCCGCGCACGCCGGCCTCGATGCAGCCGAACGGCGCGCAGCGCACGGCGCAGCCTGCGGCAAAGCGCACAGCGGCCCGTCCGGCGGCTTCCGCACAGGCGGCGAAGCCCGCGGCGCAGACGCAGAAGAGGCCCGCGGCAGCGCAGCCCGCGGCCCGCACGGCCGCCCCGGCGAAGCCCGCCGCCAAACCGGCGCAGGCAAAGGCGGCCGCGCCGCACAAGTTCGACCTCGACGACATCCTGCGCGAGGTCCGCGAGAGCAAAAATCAGTAATCGATCAGGAGTCGGCCTGAAAAGCAGCGCCGCCCGCCGTGTTTCGGCGGGCGGCGTTATCTTATTTTACGGGCAGTTTCAACGGGAAATTTCCGGGCGGCGCGGGGCCTTACGCCGCGTTCTCGCGGTAGTAGGCGAGGAGCAGGTCGACCATCCGGCCGTAGGACTGCACGCCGTTTTCCTGGCCGTTGGCCTTCAGGTAGGCGTCGTTGACCCGGTTCGAAACCTCGGCCACGGGCGTGTCGTACCGCGCCCAGTAGGCGTTGTTCGAGGCGATGTCGCGCTCGACCGCGTCGCTGCGCAGCGCGGCGGCCTGCTCCCAGAGCGCGTAGTCGGCGCTGTACAGCGCGTTCGAGGCGTGCACCATCGCGAGGAACGCGCCGCTGTAGCGGAAGTCCGCATCGTCGCTTTGGATGCAGGCGAGGAAGGCGATGAAGTTCGCCTCGTCCTCGCGCATGTAGCCCGAAAGGTGCGAGAGCTCGTGGCACATCGTGAACGGGATGCCGACGTCGTCCATGTGGACGTTGACGTTGGCCTCAAAGGTAAACGGGCAGTAGATGCCGCTGATGTCGAGGTACGACATGACCTCCGAAAAAACGACGGGCTTCGGCGTGCCGGTCGTGTAGAGCGTCGGATAATCCGCGTGCAGCGCGTTGAAGAAGGTTTTCGCGCGCGCGGCGTTCGTCTGCGCGCTGTCGGCGAGCGTGAACACGCCGTTTTCGTCCTCGGTCACGTCCTCGCGCAGGGCGTTCGCCGTCTCGGTCAGCGTGACGCACAGGTCGTAGAGCTCCTCGGCGGAGGAGTCCCGCACGGTCAGGCCGCTGACCGCGGCGAACGAATAGCGGCGGTGGTTCGTGCCGTAGTTCGTCACGCAGAGGAACGCGATGCACACGGCGATCAGCAGCGGGATCGACAAAAAACGCACGAGGCGCGCAAAGCGGTCCTCCTTGATGCGGATCAGCCGGTAAATGCCGCGCGCGAGGTAGACGAGCAGGAACAGCACGAGGGCGATCAGGCAGAACTCCCCGAGCGAAAAGGGCAGCACGCCGGTGACGGCGGAAAAGAATTGCGCGTAGACCGGGTAGATCGTCACGGCGTACCACTCGGCGAAATCCGGCGAGGACTTGGCGGCGAGGTCCAGCGCGAAGGCCGCGGGCAGCAGGAGCAGCAGCCAGAAGCGGCGCAGGCGGAAGGCGCTGAGGGTCTTCATAGCTTGAATTCCTCGGCGCTGAACTGCCCGAGCTTCGGCTCGCCCTTCGGCTCGCGGCGCAGCGGGTCGTATGTATAGCGCTTGCAGCGGTTCTGGCCGGGCGCCTGCCCGATGCGGCACTTCAGGCCGCCCTGCACCGGCACGCTGTGCGCGCAGTAGGCGCAGTCCGGCGCGATGTTGCGGCCGAAAAGCGCGCTGTTTTTCTTCTTTTTCTTTCGTCCGAACACGTTTGTTTTGCCTCCGTTTCAAAGATACACCCATTGTACCATTTTGCGGGGCAAATTTCCACCATGAATTTGCGCGGGGGATTTTCGCGAAAGCGCGGGGAAGCGCGGCGGGGCTGCCGCATCCCGCGATTTGCGCCAAAGGGCTCAGGGCTGCCGACCGGCTTTCGGCGGGCGGTCCTTTTTCGTGCAGGCGGCGAGGAAGAACACCGAGAGCGCGAGCAGCGCCGCGGAGGCCGGCGCGCTGCCGGCAGCCGATGCGCGGGCGAGCGGCTCGCCGACGGCAGCCGCCGCGCTCTCCGCCGCAGGGAAGAAAAAGGCGAGCGCGCGGTAGCAGGCGGCGGCGAGCACGCCGTTCAGCAGCCGGGAGAACAGGTAGACGCTGCGGCGCATCGGGAAGCCGCAGCGGAAGAAGGAGAAGATCTGCAGGTGGATGCAGACGCCCCCGAAGCCGAGCCCGAAGGCGACGAGCGCGGGCGCGGTGTGCCAGTAGGCGCTGTGCGTCGCGCCGGCGGTCACCTCCAGAAAAAAGGCGGTCAGGGCGCCGGCGTCGGGCACGGTGACGCCGCAGCGCGCGAGCAGGCCGGTGAACGCCTGAAACAGGCCCGAGCCGTGCAGGACCGAGAGCAGCGCCGAAAAGACGACGACGAAGCCGCACATGGAGACCATGGCGGAGACGCCGTCGCGCACGGCGTCCGTGATGTTGCCCGCAGCGGGCGGCGGCGCGTCCGCATCCTTCGGCACCTTCGGGGCGAAGCGCGCGAGGAGGAGCCCGGTCAGCAGCGGCGCGAGCAGACAGGCGAGAAAAAAGAGCAGGCCGGTGCGGGCGCTGCCGAACAGGATGGCCCCGGTGTAGGACGCGGCGAAGGCGTAGCCGGGCGAGGTGCAGAAGCAGAGCAGGCGGGCGCACGCCGCGCGCGTCAGGCGGCCGTCGGCATAGAGCGAGGCCGCGATTTTCGCGCCGGTCGGGTAGCCGGCGGTCAGGCCGAAGACGATGGCCGGCGCCGCGCAGGGCGGCAGGCGGAACGCGCGCCGCAGAACGGGCGCGAGCGGGCGGAACAGCAGGCCGGCCGCCCGGCTTTTGGAGAGCAGGCATGCGAGCAGCACAAAGGGGAACAGCGCCGGCACGAGCGTGTTCAGGCAGGTGTAGATGCCGTTGCGGATGCCGGTGGCGGCGTCCGTGCGGTAGCGCAGCGCGAGAACGCACAGAGACAGCAGCGCGGCTGCGGAAAGGGCGGCGCCGAGCGGCTTTGCGGCCGCGCGCACCGCGGCGGGCAGGGCGTGGGCTTTCAAATCGGTTTCCTCCTCCATTTGCCGGTTTCTTCTCAGTATATGCGGCGGGGCCGCCGCATATTTATTGCGGAGAAAGGAGGCGCGGCGATGGGCGAGAAAACGGATAAGGTGCGCTTCGGCCTGACCGGCGGCACGATCCGGACCGAGATCCTCGGCAGCCGGCGGCTGATCCTCGAGGGCTGCGACGGCATCGTCGAGTACGGCGCGGAGCAGATCGGCTTCCGGTGCGGCCGGCAGCAGGTGTGGGTCCGCGGCAAAAACCTGCGGCTCGTGCGCGTGGAGGAGGACAGCGCCGTGCTGTCCGGGAAGATCGAGGAGGTGACGTACCGGTGACGGAGAAAATCGCGCGGTGGGTGTTCGGCACCGCGACGGCGCGCGTTTCCGGCGATACGGCGCGCTTTATGAACGTGACGGTCCGAAGCGGCATCACGCCGCTCAAAATCGACCGGGACGGCGGCGACCTGCTGCTGACGGTGCGCGCGAAGCAGTACCGGCGGCTGCACGCGGTCAAGGTCCGCACGCATGCGCGCGTCCGCCTGGAGGACCGCCGCGGCGGGCCGTTCGTGCTGCGCCGCGCGCTGCGGCGGCCGGGCCTGCTGCTCGGCGCGGTGCTCGGCGTCGCGCTGTACGTCTGGCTTTCCGGGTTTTACTGGGGCGTCACGATCGAGGGCGAGGCGCCGTACGCACAGCGCGAGGTCCTCGCCGCGGCCGAGGACTGCGGGGCGTACATCGGCGCGCCGCGCCGCACCTTCGACGCCGCGCTCGCCTCGAGCCGCCTGCAGCTCGCGCTGCCGAAGATCTCCTGGGCCTCGATGAACACGGACGGCTGCTTCATCACGCTGAGCGTGCGCACCGCGGTCGAAAAGGAGGCGGGGCCGGACCAGAGCGGCGCGTACGACGTCGTGGCAAGGCGCGCCGGCCTCGTGAAGTCGGTCGCGGCCGAGAGCGGCACCGTGCTGGCCGAGGTCGGCTCGGCCGTGGCGGAGGGACAGGTACTCGTCTCGGGCATCACGGAGGTCGGCGACCCGTACGGCGAGGAGCCGGTGCGGCGGCTGCTCTCCCATGCGCGCGCCACGGTCATCGCGGAGACGCGCCGCACCTTCACGGCGAGCTGCCCGTTGGAGCTGGAGACCGTGCGCGAGACGGACACCGGCACGCGCCGCGCGCTGTATGTGCTCGGCGTGCGCGTGCCGCTCGGCCTTTCCGGCGCGCCCGATTCGGCGGTCACCGCGTACAGCCGCACGCCGCTCACGCTGCTCGGCACCGAGCTGCCCGTGTGGGTCGAAACGCTGCGCACCGCCGCGCAGGAGCCGGTCACGGTGACGCTCACCGAAGCGCAGGCGCGGCAGCGGGCATATGAGAAGATCCGCCGGATGCAGGCGCTCTACCTCGGCGAGGATGGAACGCTGCTCTCCGAGAACGTCACCTACACGCTGGAGGACGGCGTCGTCTATGCGTTTTCCGAGTGCGTCTGCGAGGAAAACATCGCCGAGGAAGTGCCGATTTCCGCCGGAGAATAGAGGATGCACCGGCATATTTGATTGCATTTGTCGAATCTGCACAGCAAACCGGAAAAATTTCATTCAAAATTTCGTGACCAAAAATCGATATATTATGATATAATAACTGCGTAGATGCGATGTTGAGCATTTGCGGCCGATCGGCCGGATGCAGGGCGCTCTGCGCGTTCCCGGGCGGCCCCGAGGGGGCCTGCGGTGGGGAATGGCGGCGTTCCGGCGGCCGGAAGCGGCTGCCGCGGGGCAGACGGCCCCTGCGAAGGATTTTACCGAGCCGCGCGCGGAAGGGATGCGCGCCGCCTCTGAAGGAGAACAACTTGGAAAAAAGCATTCTTTTGGAAAATGCTTCGGCGGCCGCCGAGCTGTTCGGCAGCTTTGACGTCCACGCGAAGCGGATTGAAAAAGCCTTCGGCGTTGCGCTTTCCTGCCGGGATTCGCAGCTGAAGATCACGGGCGAGGAGCCCGGCGTCTCGAAGGCGCTGCGGACGGTCGAGAGCCTTCTCGGGCTGATCGCGAAGGGCGAGACGCTCAACGAGCAGAACGTCGGCTACTGCATGGACATGGTGCAGGAGGACAGCGAGGCGCAGATGGTGCCGCTCGCGGAGGACTGCGTCTGCATCACGGCGAAGGGAAAGCCCGTCAAGCCGAAGACCGTCGGCCAGAAGGCATACTGCGACAACATCCGGAAGAATACGATCACGATCGGCGTCGGCCCGGCCGGCACGGGCAAAACGTACCTCGCCGTCGCGATGGCGGTCACGGCGTTCCGCGCCCAGCAGGTCAACCGCATCATCCTGACGCGGCCCGCGGTCGAGGCCGGCGAAAAGCTCGGCTTCCTGCCGGGCGACCTGCAGCAGAAGGTGGACCCCTACCTGCGCCCGCTGTACGACGCGCTGTTCGACATGCTCGGCGCGGAGACGTACCAGAAGTACGTGGAGCGCGGCAACATCGAGGTCGCGCCGCTCGCCTATATGCGCGGCAGAACGCTCGACGACAGCTTCGTCATTCTGGACGAGGCCCAGAACACCACCTGCGAGCAGATGAAGATGTTCCTGACGCGCCTCGGCTTCAACTCCAAAATGGTCATCACCGGCGACATCACGCAGATCGACCTGCCGGACGGCAAGCGCTCCGGCCTGCGCGACGCGATGCGCGTGCTGCGCAACGTCGACGACATCTCGATTTTCCGCTTTACGGAAAAGGACGTCGTGCGTCACCGGCTGGTACAGGACATCATACGGGCGTACGAAAGGGCGTCCGCTTCAAAATAACTCCGTAGGGATCCCGCGGATCGGAACGGCGGCGCGCGGCGCCGCGCACCGGCGGGGATTCCCGAACCGAAAGGATCTTGGCATATGGAAAAAATCAGAGTCATTATCACAAACAACCAGAAGGCAGTCAAGGTTCCCACCGGCGTGCGCATGCTGATCCGCCGCTGCTGCCATGCGGTTCTGCGGATGGAGAAGTTTGAGGATTCCGCTGAAATCAGCGTGACCTTCGTCGATAACGAGCAGATCCGCGAGCTGAACGCCCAGTACCGCGGCAAGGACACCGCGACGGACGTGCTCTCGTTCCCGATGGGTGAAAACGGCGTGTACGACATCAACCGCGACACGGGCGCGAAGATCCTCGGCGACATCGTGCTCTCGATGGAGATGGCGATGGAGCAGGCCAAGCGCTACGGCCACAGCCTCGAGCGCGAGATCGGCTACCTGACGGCGCATTCGATGCTGCACCTTCTGGGCTACGACCACGAGAACGGCGGCATGGAGCGCGTGCGCATGCGCGAAAAGGAAGAATATGTGATGACGCAGCTCGGCCTGCCGGGCACGACGAGCTATACCGTGTGATATGGTGCCGGACTGGAAGACAAAGGGAAAACGCCGCACGCTCGCAGACAGCTTCGGCGACGCGGCGCGCGGCATACTTTTTGCGGTCAAAACCGAAAGAAACATGCGTATACACGTGACAGCGGCGGTATACGTTTTGTTTTTTGCGCGCTTTCTCGGCGTTTCGCGCGGGGAATACGCGGCGCTGCTGCTCGCCGTGGCGCTGGTCATCACGGCGGAGGGCTTCAACACGGCCATCGAAATGCTCTGCGACTACGCGCAGAAAAGCTACAACCGGTTCATCGGCAGAACGAAGGATATTGCGGCGGGAGCGGTGCTCATCAGCGCCGTTTTTGCCGCTTTTGTCGGTGTGACGGTGCTGTGGCGGCCCAGGGCGCTGTGGGCGCTCGCGGTGCAGATCTTCACCTCGCCGCTGTGGTGCCCGGTCTTTCTGGTTGTCACCGCGCTGGCGCTCGTGTTCATATTTCTCGGCCCCACGGGCATCGCGGGGCTGTTCGAGCGGAAAAAAGGGAGATGACGGCGCTGCGGTGAAACGCCCGGTGCGGGAAAGGCCGTGCAGCGCAGAACAGTAAAGGAAACCGTACTATGGATACACAGAACTATCAGAACGAAAAATCGGCGTTTATCGCCATTGTGGGGCGGCCGAATGTGGGGAAATCCTCGATTTTGAACCGCCTGATCGGCACGAAGCTCGCGATCGTCTCGAGCAAGCCCCAGACGACGCGCACGCGCATCATGGGCGTGTGGACCGAGGGCGAGGTGCAGCTCGTGTTCATCGACACGCCGGGCCTCATCAAGCCGAAGAATTCGCTTGGCGACTACATGGTCAAGAGCGTGACGCAGTCGGTCGCGGGCGTGGACGCCTGCCTGCTCGTCACGGAGGCCGGCACGAAGATCTCGAAGGCCGACGAGGAGCTCGCCGCGCGGTTCCGGTCGCTCGGCTTGCCCGCCGTGCTCGCGATCAACAAGATCGACCTGCTGGAGGACAAGAGCCTCCTGATGCAGCAGATCGAATCGCTCTCAAAGCTCTACGACTTCGACGCCGTCGTGCCGGTTTCGGCGCGCGACGGCAACGGCATGGATGCGCTCCGGGACGAGCTTTCGCGCCTTGCGCAGCCGGGCGGCCACTTCTTCTCGGAGGACACGCTCACCGACCAGCCCGAGCGCGTCATCGCGGCCGAGATCGTGCGCGAGAAGATCCTGCGCTTTACGGACAAGGAGATCCCGCACGGCGTCGCGGTCGTTACCGAAAGCATGAAGGAGCGCGGCGACCTGCTCGACATCGACGCGACGATCTACTGCGAGCGCGACACGCACAAGGGCATCCTGATCGGCAAGGGCGGCGCGATGCTCAAGAAGATCGGCTCGAAGGCGCGCGAGGACATGGAGCGCTTCTTCGGGTGCAGGGTCAACCTGCGCCTCTGGGTCAAGGTCAAGGAGGACTGGCGCCAGCGCCCCGGCGTGCTGACGGCGCTCGGCTTCGACGAGCGCGACCTTCTGAACTGACCCCCTAACACACTTTTCGTAAATTTTCTGCCGGAATCTGTCGATAAAAGATTTATTTTCCTGTCATAGCCTTTGCGAAAGCGCAAATACTCTAAAAGTAGAGGCGCTAAAAAGGAACCGCCCTGCAGGCGGCTCCGCAGGAAAGGCATGGTGTTGAAACAGGATGGATTCCGCAGATAGACAAGCGCTGCACGATGTGCCGGAGGCAACTTCCCCGGCGGTGCCCGAGGCGGAGAGCCGGGCCTGGAACAGCTTTTACCACAGCGGCAGCGTGGAAGACTACATCCGCTACGCACAGCTTCGGCACCGGAGGGATTCCGGCGCCGGGTCCCACACGGCAGGAGCCCAGAATGCAGATCAAGACACAGGGGTTAATCATTAAGGAGCAGACGATCGGCGAAAGCGACCGGCTCGTCACGGTGCTGACCCGCGACAACGGCGTGCTGCGCGCCTTTGCGCGCCGCGCGAAAAACCTGAAGGACAGCAAAAGCGCGGCGACGCAGCTGCTCTGCTATTCCCGCCTCTCGGTTTTCAAGGGGCGGGACAAATACATAATCGACGACGCCGAGCCGATCGAGGTCTTTTTCGGGCTTCGCCGGGACATCGGCGCGCTTTCGCTCGCGCAGTATTTCTGCGAGCTCGCCTATCTGCTGGTGCCCGAGGAGACGGACTCCGAGGAGTACCTGCGGCTCGTGCTGAACTCGCTGCACTTCCTCGCGAAGGGCACGCGCCCGAAGCGGCTTCTGCAGTCGCTGACGGAGCTGCGCATGCTCGCGATAGCCGGCTACATGCCGGACCTCGTGGCCTGCGCCGACTGCGCGGCGTATGAGTCGGACGTGATGTATTTTCTGCCGGACAGCGGCGTTTTGCGCTGTAAGGACTGCTTTGCGGACACGGGCGAGCCGTACGTCGCGCTGCCGCCCGGCGTGCTGACCGCGATGCGGCACATCGTGTTTTCCGATTTTGAAAAACTGTATGCGTTTTCGCTGCCGGAGCCGGCGCTCAGGATCCTGAACGCCGCGACCGAGAGCTACGTGGTGCGCACGCTGCACACGATGCCGAAAACGCTGGAATTCTACAAGACTTTTTTGGACTAGGAATGCGTGCGGGCCTTGGCGCTGCACGGCGGCGGGACGGCCCTGCGGGTGCCGGCCCGCCGGTTCTACAGAGGAGCAGAATATGCTGAAAGACTATAAATCGCTGGAGCTGGACAAGATCCTCCAGCAGCTTGCGAATGAAACGACCTGCGCGGATGCGGCCGCGCTTGCCGCCGAGATCGAGCCGGACACGGACCTGAAGCACGTGGAGCGCCTTCTGCAGGAGACGGACGACGCCTTCGTGCTGATGGCGAAGTTCGGCGCGCCGTCGTTCTACGGGATGACGAACGTGACGAACGCGCTGCGCCGCGCGCAGGCCGGCGGCGTGCTGAACCTGCCCGAGCTGCTCGCCGTGGCGGGCACGCTCCGCGCGATCCGCAGCGTCTCGGACTGGCGGAAAAAGAGCGAGAGCATCAAAACCGCGCTCGACTACCGCTTTGAAACGCTGCAGCCGAACAAATTCCTCGAGGAGCGCATCTCGATGACCGTCGCGAGCGAGGAGGAGGTCGCCGACACCGCGAGCGTCGCGCTCGCGTCGATCCGCCGGAAGATCCGCGCGGCGTCGCTGCGCGTGCGCGAGCAGCTCGACAAGATGATCCGCTCGCAGACGTACCAGAAGTATCTGCAGGAGGCCATCGTCACGCAGCGCGGCGGCCGCTACGTCGTGCCGGTCAAGGCCGAGTTCCGCAACGAGGTCAAGGGCCTCGTGCACGATTCCTCCGGCAGCGGCGCGACCGTGTTCATCGAGCCGATCGGCGTCGTGGAGGCGAACAACGAGATCCGCGTCCTGCGCGCCGACGAGCAGGAGGAGATCGACCGCATTCTGGCCGAGCTTTCGCGCGAGGTCGGTGAATTCGCCGACGGCATCGTGCAGAGCTACCGCGCGGCCGTGGAGCTGAATCTGATTTTTGCAAAGGGTCAGCTGGCCTACAAGATGAAGGCCGTCGTGCCGAAGCTGAACGACGCGGGCCGCGTCTGCATCAAGGCGGCGCGCCACCCGCTGATCGACAAAAACAAGGTCGTGCCGACCGATCTGCTGCTCGGGCAGGAATTCGACGCGCTGATCGTCACCGGCCCGAACACGGGCGGCAAGACCGTATCGCTCAAGACCGCGGGCCTTCTGACGCTGATGGCGATGTGCGGCCTGATGATCCCGGCGGCGGAGGGCAGCGAGATCGCCGTGTTCCGCCACGTGCTCGCCGACATCGGCGACGAGCAGAGCATCGAGCAGTCGCTCTCGACGTTCTCGGCGCACATGACGAACATCATCCGCATCCTCGACAAGGCCGACGACAGCAGCCTGATCCTCATCGACGAGCTCGGCGCGGGCACCGACCCGGTCGAGGGCGCGGCGCTCGCGATTTCGATCATCGAGGCGATGCGCGAAAAGGGCGCGAAGGTGATGGCGACGACGCACTACGCCGAGCTGAAGGCGTACGCGCTGCGCACCGACGGCGTCGAAAACGGCTGCTGCGAGTTCGACGTCGCGACGCTGCGCCCGACGTACCGGCTCCTGATCGGCGTGCCGGGCAAGTCGAACGCGTTCGCGATCTCGAAGCGTCTCGGCATGCCCGAGGGGATCGTCGAGCGCGCAAAGACGCTCGTCTCCGAGGAGAGCACGATGTTCGAGGAGGTCGTCACGCGGCTGGAGGACAGCCGGCGGAAGATGGAGGACGAGCGGCGCGACGCCGAACGCCACCGCATGGACGCCGAGCGCATGGTGCGCGAGGCGCAGGCCGCGCGCGACCGCGCCGAAAAGGACGCGAAGCACGAGATCGAGCGCGCCCAGCGCGAGGCGGCGGCGCTCGTGCAGAAGACGCGCCAGCAGGCGCAGGGGCTGCTCGACGAGCTCGACGCGCTGCGCCGCGAAAAGAACGCGATGCTGACGGCGGAGCAGAAAGCGCGCCTCAAGGCCGGCATCCGCAGCCTCGAAAAGGCCAGCGACCCGGTGCGCGAAAAGCGCGCGGACGAGGACTACGTGCTGCCGCGCCCGCTCCAGGTCGGCGACAACGTGCTGATCTACGACATCGACAAGGCCGCGACGGTGCTGGAGCTGCCGAAAACCGGCGATCAGGTGCTCGTGCAGGCCGGCATCATCAAGACGCGCGTGCCGATGAAGAACCTGCGGCTGACGGACAAAAAGCAGAAGGAGAAGAAGCCCGGCGGCCACCGCAACGTGACGAAGACCGCGCCGGACAGCACGGTGCGCAACGAGCTCGACGTGCGGGGCATGAACCTCGAGGAGGCGCTGATGGAGGTGGACGCGTTCATCGACCACGCGCTGCTGCGCAACCTCAACATGCTGACCATCATCCACGGCAAGGGCACCGGCGTGCTGCGCAGCGGCATCCAGCAGCATCTGAAGCGGCACAAGGCGGTGAAGTCCTTCCGCCTCGGCGTGTACGGCGAGGGCGAAAGCGGCGTCACGATCGTGGAGCTGAAGTGAGCGCCTGCCGCGGCGCGGATATGCAGGTTTTCCTTGACATCAATTCGGAATATCAGTAGAATAGATTTAAAGCGAAAAGGATAAGGGTTGGTGATACGATGCAGCACCAGACTGTGCAAAAGAGAAACGCTTTCAGCGGGCGGCGGATCCTGTCGCTTCTGCTCGCTTTCATGCTTGTGTTTGCCATCGGCGGCGTCCCGGCGCTCGCGGACGAGACGGGAGACGGCGGCGCGGAGGCCACGGCTACGCCCGAGCCCATGTCGGCGGCGGTGCCGCCGCGGCCGGAAAACCTCTACGTCTACGACGCGGCCGAAGTGCTCAGCGACGAGACGGAGAGCTCGGTCGTCAACGCCTGCAAGGCGCTCAACGAGAGCTGCGGGGCGGAGATCGCCGTGATGACGATGAGCCAGATGCCGGGCTCCAGCGAAAACGCCGACGCGCGCAAGGCGTATGCGGCGCAGGTCGTCGAGACGTGGAACCTCGGCGGCGATACGGGAAACGGCCTGCTTCTGGTGCTCTCGATAGACGACTCGGATTACTGGATCGCGCCGACCGAGAAATTCCAGGAGAATTTCACGATGAGCGTGCTTAGGAGCCTGATGAGCGACTATCTGGAGACGGATTTCGCGAACAAGGACTATGACGCGGCCGTGACGAAGTTTGTCACGGCGGCGGCTGAGCGGGCCGAGGCCTTTGTGCAGGCGCAGCAGCTTGCGGCGGGCAACACCGCTTCGGCAAGCCCGTCGCCGGAGGCGAGCGCGGCGGACGGCGCGGGCGGCAACACGTTCCTTTCGGTGCTCAGCGGCATCGGCATCGTGCTGCTCGTCCTGATCGGCATCGTCGTCGTCCTGTTCATCGTGGCGTATGTGCACGGGCGCTATGTGCGCAAAAAGCGCATGGAAGCGCGGCGCCGCCGCCGGAGCACGGCGCGGAGCACCGCGCAGAGACGCTCCGGCACGACGCGCAGCAGAACGTCGGGCACGGCGCGCACCGGCCGGGTGGACGACTACACCGACTTCATGAACCGCTATAAATGAGAATAAAAAGAGCCGCCTGCGGAGGATTTTCCCCTGCAGGCGGCTTTTTTGTCTGTCTCAGAGCTTTGCGCGGGAGACAAAATCACGGGGGTGAAGGTCGTGTTTTGACCTTTTCCTTACGATAGGATTGAATTCGTTTTTGCGATAATCAACCTTGTCCAATGGCGCCTACGACAATTATTCAGCGAAGGAACCAAAATAGAGGTCAACGTCTTCATGGTACAGATTGACGCCTTCATTTTGCGCGTCAAAATAAGTTTCGCCGTTTTTTATTTGGACGCCGCGTCGTTTCAAAAGCTCTTCAACGGTCACGAACGTATATCCCTGTGCCTGCAGCTCTTTAATGGCATCAATGGAGCCGGTGCGGCTTGTTTCATAAATCTCATGGGCAAGAACAATAGCGCCGTCATAAGCGTTTGAGACAATGCTTTCACACACGGCCTCGCGGTCAAGTGTGCGCCAATCCTCAGAATCAACGCTCCAGTAGATGATGGGTGACTTGACGTAGTTGCGCACGAAATCACTCGATTCGCCGTACGGACAGCGCAGGTAATGGTTCTCTTTGCCGTCCACTGCGGAGAGCAGCGCTTCTGTCTTGTCAATCTGCTCCATGACTGTGCTGTTGCTCGAGGTCGCGAGGTTTGGGTGGTCGTATGTGTGGCTTGCGATCTGGTGGCCGCCCGCAACCATGGCTTTCGCCGCATCCGGATAGGCTTCAATCAGGTATCCCTGCATGAAGAACGTACACCGCACACCTAGGGCGTTCAACTCCTCCACAAAGGCAACGGAATCCGCGCTGGGGCCGTCGTCGAAGGTCAAGGCAATCAGTTTTTCGTCGGAATTGGGTAGGGGTTCCTTCTCCGTCACGGCGGCGCGCCCGAGAATGGCAGTGAGGTCAAATGTCTTACCGCTGTCCTTGGCCTTTTCGGCGCCTGTGTCCGAATCTTTCGAAAGAATGGGGGCGGAGGCTATGCTGCTGGAAGAGGAATCCACCGGAATCTTTCCAGTGTGGGAAAGTGCTGTGGAAACGGCCGCGTAGACGCCGACGCAAAGGATGGCCGCAAAAGCAAGCGATAGGCACAGCTTTAGGAGGGACTGGCGCTTTTTGGCTTTACGGCGTGAACGGGCGGTGTTGGATGTATGAGACACTCGCATAAACTCTCCCTCTTCTGCGTGTCACAGACTAATTCGGTACGACAATGCAATTAAAACACGATACTCAACAAAATTCGACAAAACTGCAATCTAAGTATAATACAGGAAATCTTTGACGTCAACTAATTTCGTGTGTATATAAATCTGATAATGGCTCTCATTTAGATCTCGTTTTTTTATGATTTGACAAGATGTGTGAAATACGATATAATAACCACGCACATTTCCGGTGCGACCGATGATCCGCCGGATGATATATCCGTCTCTGCCCCCATAGTTCAAGGGATAGAATAAGATCCTCCTAAGATTTAGATACAGGTTCGAGTCCTGTTGGGGGTGCCAGCCGAGGCCCCGGCGCGCAGCTTGCGCGCCGGGGCCTTTCCTGTCCGGAAACCGGCGAACAGATGCGCAGAAAGCGCAAAAAGGGAACGGCTGCGCCGGGCGGGCAGCCGTTCCGCTTTATGCGTCTATCTGTATTTTCGCTCGAGCGCGAGCAGCGCTTCCTTCACCGGCAGGCCGGCGGCAAAGCCGACGAGCGCGCCGTCGGCGCCGACCACGCGGTGGCAGGGCGTAAAAATCAAAATGGGGTTTTTGTTGTTCGCGTTTCCGACGGCCCGCGCGGCCTTCGGGCGGCCGACCGCCGCGGCGACCGCGCCGTAAGTGCGCGTCTCGCCGTAGGGGATCGCCCGCAGCGCCGCCCAGACGGCGCGCTGAAAGTCGGTGCCGGCGGGATTCAGCGGCACGGTGAAAGTTTTGCGTACCCCCGCAAAATATTCGCACAGCTCCCGTTTGGCCTGCGCGAGCACCGGTGTTTCGCCCTCGGGGCCGGAAAGCGGGCGGTTCGTGACGCGCGTGACGGCGCCGTCCGTCTCCTCAATCCACAGCGTGCCGACGGGCGTTTCGAGGCGGCCGAGCACGGCTTACGGCAGGCGGTGGCCTGCGCCGCGGTAGATCTCGTACCAGTCCGCGCGCGAAAGCTCGATTTCGGCGGCTTTGGCGCATTCCGCGATGCGCTTCGGGTTGATCGAGCCGACAACGGCCTGCATCTTCGCCGGGTGGCGCAGGATCCACGCGAGGGAAATCGTCGTCGAGGAGACGCCGTAGCGCGCGCCGACCTCCTCGAGCACCTTGTTGAGCGCGGCGAATTTCTCGTTGCCGAGGAAAACGCCCTCCATGAAGCCGTACTGGAACGGCGACCAGGTCTGGATCGTGATGTCGTGCAGGCGGCAGTAGTTGAGCACGCCGTTGTCGCGGTCGAGGTTGCGGTCGTCGCCGATGTTCATGTTCATCGGCTGCTCGATCATCGAGGCGTTCGTCACGCTGAGCTGGAGCTGGTCGGCCGCGATCGGCTGGCGCACGTACTTCTGCAGCAGCGCGAGCGTGTTCGGGTCCTCATTCGAAACGCCGAAGCGGCGCACCTTGCCGGCGGCCTCGAGCGTGTCGAAGGCCTCCGCGACTTCTTCAGGCTCCATCAGCGCGTCGGGGCGGTGCAGGAGCAGCACGTCGAGGTAGTCGGTGTGCAGGCGCTTCAGAATGCCGTCGACGGACTCGAGAATGTGCTTTTTCGAGAAATCGTACATCTTGCCGGGCACGATGCCGCATTTCGACTGGAGAATCAGCTTGTCGCGGGAGACGCCGCTCTCGCGGACGAGATCGGCGAAGACCGCCTCCGAGCGGCCGCCCGCGTAGATGTCGGCGTGGTCGAAGAAGTTGAGGCCGAGGTCGAGCGCGGTGCGGAAGTATTCCGCAGCCTGCTTCCGGTCTGCGTCCGCAAGGCGCATGCAGCCGAGTGCGAGCACGGGCACGTCCATGCCGGTTTTGCCGAGTTTGATCGTTTTCATAGCAATACAATCCTTCCTTCAAGAAGATTTCTTAAGGCCATTATAGACGAAAAAGCGCGGCGCGGCAAGGCTAAAAATGGAAGGTTTTCAAAGTCCCTTGCTTTCCTGCGCCGCCTGCGCTACAATGGAAAAAAATCTTTTGAAAAGAGGTTGTTGTATCGATGCGTTTTGGCGTCTGCACGCCGATTTCCGAAGCGGCGCGGCTTTACAAAATCGGGTTTGACTATGTGGAGGTGAGCGCGGCGTCGCTCGCCGCGATGACGGAGGAGGAATTCGCCGCGTTCTGCGCGGAAAACCGGGCGGCGCCCATCCATGCGGAGGCCGCGAACTGCCTGTTCCCGGGCGAGATCCGCCTGACCGGCGACGCGGTGGATACGGACGCGGTGCAATCGTACATCGACCGCGTGATGGCGCGGCTCGGCGATGCGGGGATCGGGATCGCCGTATTCGGCAGCGGCGGCAGCCGCCGGGTGCCGGAGGGCTTTTCCGAGACGCGCGCGCTCGAGCAGCTGCGGGATACCGCCCGCCGGCTCGGCGAGGCGGCCGCAGCGCACGGCGTCACGGTCGTGCTCGAGCCGCTGCGCCGCGCGGAGACGAATATCCTCAACACGCAGCCCGAGAGCCTTGCGTTCGTGCAGTCCGTCGGCCACCCGCATTTCAAGCTGCTGTGCGATTACTATCATCTGGTCGTCGAGGGCGGCACGCCGGAAATGGTCGCGGCGTGCGGCGATGCGCTGCGCCATGTGCACATCGCAAACCCGGACGGCCGCGTCGCGATGAAGCCGGACGACAAGGCCGACTACAAGGCCTTTTTCGACGCGCTGTGCCGCGCGGGCTACGATGCGCGCGTCAGCTTCGAGGGCAGCGCCTCCGACTACGAGGCGGAGCTGCCCGCCGCGCTCGAGGTCCTGCGCAACGCGTGAACCGTGCGCCGCCTGCACCCCGGGAACGGGGCGGGCGGCGCTTTTGCTTTCGGGTTATTCCGCGAGATAGGCGCGGAGCGCTTCGAGCCGGCGCTCGGCCTCGCGGCGGCCGTCCTGGTACAGAGCGGTCAGCTTTTCGGTGTCGCGCTCGGTGTGCGAGACGTCGACGGGCTTCTGCGGGCGGATCACAAAGATGCGCCCGGCCTGCTCCAGCCGGTCGATCTCGCGCTGCTGCCGGTCGTACCGCGTCGGGATGTCGCACAGCGCGCGGATGAATTTCGGGTAGCGCCGGAAGTAGCGCGCGTAGGCGTGCAGCACGGGGCGCGGCGTGTAGAGCTTGCGGTAGCCCTGCTGGCGCGTCAGCACGAGCACGATCTTCTGAAAGCCGCTGTCGATGGCGCGCTGGTACGGGATCGCCATCGCGCAGCCGCCGTCCAGATAGCGCTTGCCGTCGAGCGTGACGGCCTTCGAGAGGATTGGCATGCTGCTGCTCGCGCGGATCGCCGCGAAGATGTCGCTGCACGTGCTCTTTTCAAAGTATTCGGCCTCGCCGGTCTCGAGGTTCGTCGCCACGGCCGTGAAGCGCATCGGCGAGTTTTGGAAGGTCTCAAAGTCCATCGGCAGGATGCGCCGGCCGATTTCGTCGAACAGGAAGTCGAAATTGAAGATCTCGTGGTGCCGCAGCAGGTTGTTGACGCCGAGGTACCGCCGGTCGTTGACAAAGCCGATGTTGATCCGCGCCGTGCGCCCCGGCTGCCGGGAGATGTAGTTCGCGCCGGTCAGCGCGCCGGCCGAAACGCCGGTCACATCCGAAAAATACAGGTCGTTTTCCATAAAGACGTCGAGCACGCCCGAGGTGAACAGAGACCGCAGCGAGCCGCCCTCCAGAATCAATGCGCCGTTTTCCATAAAAATCACCTTTCCTTATTTTTTGTGCCGGTCGGCGAAGCCGATTGCCGCTTTGCTTGTCGCGGCAAAGGCACAAATCATATGCGGGGCAGTTCCCCGCCGCATTTTTTGCAGTTCTAAACGCATTCTATCACGGCCGGCGGCCGTTTTCAAGCGCGGCGGCCAAAAAACGGCAGGGCTCTTGCGCGGCCGGGGGATATGCGGTAAAATACAGATAGAAGAAAATGAAAAGGGGATCTGTCCTTGAGAATCCGAAAGAAAAAGTGGGCGCGGCCGGAGCTTGCCGCCTGCCCGTTCTACCTGCAGGAGCCGCAGAAGGCGGCCGGAAGCTGGGCGTCGCGCTTCGCGCGGCCCGGCCAGCCGCTCCACCTCGACCTCGGCTGCGGCAAGTGCACGTTCCTGGCGGCGCTCGCCCACCGCGAGCAAGACGTGAACTTCATCGGCATCGACATCAGCGAGGATATCCTCGGCGTTGCAAAGCGCAACATCGAGGCGGAATTCGGCGAGGCGCCGGTCGAAAACGTCGCGCTGCTCGCCTACAACATCGAAAAGCTCGACACGCTCTTTGCGCCGGAGGAAAAGGCCGCGCGCATCTATGTGAATTTCTGCAACCCGTGGCAGAAGGCGGGCGACCACAAGCGCCGCCTGACGCACACGCGCCAGCTCACGACGTACAAAAAGGTGCTTGCGCCCGGCGGCGAGCTGTGGTTCAAGACGGACAACATGGACCTGTACCTTGCGACGCGGCGCTATCTGCGGGAGGCCGGCTTTGAGATCCTCTGCAAGACCGAGGACCTCCACGCGGAGAACGCGCCGGACAACATCGAGTCGGAGCACGAGGTCATGTTCACGGCGCAGGGCATCCGGACGAAGGCGATCATTGCGCGCCTGCCGGCAGGCGGCGCGGAGAAGGGGGAATAACCATGCGGAAAACGGCGGCGGTCCTTTTGGCGGTTTTATGGCTCATTGCGGCCTGCACCGGCTGCTCGACGCTGGCGGCGCTCGGCGCGCAGGGCGTGCGGGAGGCGGCGTCCTCACCGCCGCCGTCGGCGGAGCCCGGCGATGCAGCGTCCCCGACGCCGCCGCCCACGGCGACGCCGGAGCCGATCACCGAGCTTGCGCCGACCGCAGAGCCGTACCCGACCGACACGGCCGCGCTCGTCGGCGTTTACCGCAGCGAGCAGGTCGAGTATCAGGGGAAAACGCTGACCTACACGGTGCCGGAGATCCTCTACGACTGCCCGGGCGCGGAGACGATCAACGCGCAGCTGCGCGAGCAGTGGGACCCGCAGCTCGACTACGCGCTCGAAAGCGCGGCGCAATACTACCCGTTTTACGGGCACATCGGGTACGAATGCTGGGTCACCGACGGCGTCCTGACGATCGTCATGGATATGACGCACGACGAGGGCGGAACGGGCAAGTGGGCGTACGCGCTCGACCTCGCCTCGGGCGAAGCGCTCGACACCGCGCAGATTCTGGAGCGCGCGGGCATGGCGTACGACGATTTCCTGCAGGTCGTACGGCAGAAGATGGAGGCGGATTTCTACGAGACGCAGGCCGAATCGTTCGAGTTTTCGGACGGGACGCACGCGCTCGAGGAGACGCTTTCGGACGACAACCTGCGCCGCTGCGCCGCGTACCTCGACCGGGACGGGAACCTGCAGGCCATCTGCACGATTTACACGGTTTTTGCGGTGAATACGACGTATACCGCCGTTTTTCAGATCGACCCGGCAGAGGCCCCGTAAGGAATTGACAAATCCCGCGCTTTATCGTATGATAGGCGCGGGACTTCAGGTGCCTGTGCGTACGCGCACAGCTGAATAAGGAACGGGGTGCAAAGCCCCGGCGGGCCCGCCGCCGTAACGGAGGAGCCGCGCGCAAACGGCCACTGTGCAAACGGGAAGGCTGCGCGCGGCGCAGATGCCGGAGCCGGAAGACTTGCCTGAAGAGATCATGCGAAGCCGCGAGCGCCGGCGATCGGGGCAAAACCCGCTGAAAACCGCTTCCGTGCTGGGGGAGACACGCGGAAGCGGCGGATTCAGGCTTTCTTCGCGTATGGTCTTTGCCCGAAAATTCGAAGAAAGCAGTTGATAACCATGGAAAAAACAGGAAAATCCAGGAAGCCGCTGATTATTGCGGCGATTGTTTTTGTCGTTCTGGTCGTCGCCGGTATCGTGATCTGGCAGGTTGCGGCCCCGAAGGGCACGGCGGGCGACAAGGCGTACACGCTGACGGTTGTGGACGCCGAGGGCAACGAAACCGTGCACGAGCTGCAGACGGACGAGGAGATGCTCGGCGCCGCGCTGCTCAAAGAGGGCCTCATCGAGGGCGACGACAGTGAATTCGGTCTCTTTGTCAAGACGGTCGACGGCATCACGGCGAACGATGACAACCAGGAGTGGTGGTGCCTGACGATTGACGGCGAGACCGCGATGACCGGCGTGGACTCCACCCCCGTTGAGGACGGCGGCAAGTACGAGTTTACGCTGACGGTGGGGTACTGATTGCGCCTGCGTCTTACGGCGCTCAGCGGCGTGCTCGGCGCGGTGCTGCTTGTCGCACAGGTGGCGCTGGCCCCGCTGCCCAACATTGAGCTTGTCTCCCTGCTGGTTATGCTGTTCACCCTGGCGCTCGGCCGCTACGTGGCCTATTCGCTCGCCGTGTTCGTCCTGCTCGAGGGGCTGATCTACGGCTTCGGCCTCTGGTGGTTTTCCTACCTCTACATCTGGGCGATCCTGGCCGTTGCGACCTATCTGTTCCGGCGGATGGAGTCGCGGCTCGGCTGGGCGCTGCTCTGCGGCTTTTACGGCCTCTTTTTCGGCACGCTGACGGCGATCCCGATCTTTCTCATCAGCGGCTTTGCGACGGGCGTCGCGTACATCATCAGCGGCATCCCGTTCGACCTGCTGCACGCGGGCGGGAATTTCCTGCTTGCGCTGCTTCTGCTGCCGACGCTGCGCCGCCTGCTGGACCGCCTCACGAAGGCGCTCCGCCTCAACAGGCCGCTGGAATGAGGCCGCGGGCCGGACATATTGATTTTCAGAAAGGGCACGGCGTTTTGCCGCGCCCTTTTTGCGCGCCGTTTCCGCCGGGTTGCTGAACGGGCGGATCTGTGCTACAATGCTGAAAGAAATCCGGAAAAGAAAACCAGTGGGGTGAGCGATATGCAGGAAGACGTTTTGAACGGGCTTACGCGCGAGGAGCTGATGGAGCTCGTGCGCATGTTCGGCAAAAACCTTGTGGCGATGGACGGCGTGTGGTTCCAGTCGGTCGAGCGGGCGGCGGGCATGGACGCCGCGATGGCGCACGACCGGGCGATCTGGGCGCAGTTCTCGCGCATCGAGGCGCGCCGCATCAAGCAGTTTCTGAAGCTGCCCGAAAACAGCGGGCTGCAGGGTCTGCGCCGGGCGCTGCCGCTGCGGTACAATGCCGTCGTCAATGCGGACGAGCTGCGCATGGAGGGCGAAAGCCTGGTTTACCGCGTCGTCGACTGCCGCGTGCAGACGGCGCGCCGCCGCAAGGGCATGGCGCTGCACCCGTGCAGGTCGGCCGGCATCGTCGAATACGCGTCGTTTGCCGCGGAGATCGACAGCCGCATCCGCTGCGCCTGCGAGAGCTGCTACCCCGAGGTTTCGGACGAAACGTGCTGCTGCGCGTGGCGGTTCACGCTGGCAGAGGATACGCCGTAAGGCTGCGGAAAAAAGCGCGCCGCTCGAGAACCCCGCGATGCGCGGCATCAGTCCGCGGAAAACGGAGCCGCCCCGGTGAAGATGTCGTTTGCGCGCGCCCAGTCGGCGACGCGCAGCCAGTCGGCCGCGTAGTCGGCCCGGCGGTTCTGGTGCTTTAAGTAGTAGGCGTGCTCCCAGACGTCGCAGCACAGCAGCGGGCGCAGGCCGCGCGCCATCGGGGTGTCCTGGTTGGCGGTCGTGATGATGCGCGGGCGGCCGGCCACGTCGCGGACGAGCCAGACGTAGCCGGAGCCGAACACGCCGAGCGCCGCCTTGGTGAAGGCGTCCTCAAACGCGGCCTGCGTGCCGAAGGTCTGCAGCACGGCCGATTGCAGCGCGCCGCACGGCAGGCGGCGGCTGCCGTCGGGCGTCATGCCCGCAAAATAGAAGCGGTGGTTGAACACGCCGCCCGCATTGCGGCAGAGCGCGGGGCGGATGCACCGCAGCGCGGGCGCGTTCAGCACGGCGAGCCGCGCCGCGGTACAGTTCTGCAGGGCGGGGAAGGACGCGATCGCGCGGTTGAGGCCGTCGATATAGGCCTGCAGGTGGCGGTCGTGGTGGATCTCCATCGTGCGCGCGTCGATGTACGGCTCGAGCGCGTCGAACGCGTAGGGCAGCGGTGTGTTTTCAAACGGCATGGCGGACAGCTCCTTTCAGGCCAGTATATGCGCCGCGCACCGCGCGCATGCTTGACTTTTCGCGGGCCGGATGGTACGCTGAAAGTAACGAAAGGAGGGGGCGCCATGCAAAGGCGGAACAAAGGGGCGCTGCGCCGCTGCTTCTGCGCATGCGGCCTGAGCCTGCTCCTCTGCGCGGCCTGCTCGGGCTGCGCGCTGCTGGACACGCTGGCCCGCTGGGTGGAGAGCGGCGTCTCCGGCGAGCCGTACGTCAGCCGGGAGGAGCAGATTTACATAGAGACGGCGGAGAGCTTCCTCGACGCTGTGGCGCGGGAGGACCGGGCGGCGGTCCGCGCGCTGTTTTCGGAAAACGTGCGGGAAACGGACGAGGACTTCGACGCGCAGCTCGACCTGCTTTTCGAGGCGGATCTCGACGCGTCGGCGTTCTGGGACCGGGACGACATTCAGCTGCAGGGCAGCTACAGGCACGACGACGGCCGGCACGCCGCCGTCGTACAGGACACCTTCCCGATACGCGACCGGGGCAGGTACTACTGGTGCACGCTCGAGCTGACCTATACGGACGATTTCGACCCGGGCGAGGTCGGCATCACAGCGCTGGCGTTTTACTCTGCGGAGTATTACTGCGCGCTGCTGTACGAGGCGGCGGACGCCGAATGGCCGGCAGGTTCGGGTCTCGACGTGCGCACGGCGTACCCGGCGGACGGCGATATCCGCGCGGCCGGCGGCTCGCCGTACCGCTTCGAAAACGATACGCCGCCGCTCGAGGAGGACGCGGTGCGCGACTTCCTCGGGCAGACGGACAGCTTTTCGGAATTCTGCGCGCATTTCGGCGTGCCGAACGCTGCGCAGGTCTACTACATCTACGCGCTTCAAAGCGATGCGGACGAAGCGCCGCTCTACCTGCAGCTGACCGTAGTCGAGGAGACCGACACGATTTACACGGCCGCCGTCGTGGACGATCTGGGCTGGCTCCGTCTGGTCTGGAAGCGGGCGGACGAAGGAAATTAAAAAAAGGCGGGTTCCCATCTGTACAAGGCGCGGCAGTTGGTGTATACTGTTGCATGGATTTCGCGAAACCCGGCGGAAAAAAGGGAAAACCGGCGGGTTCGCACGGAAAACGGACAGGGAAAGGGATAGGACGGAAATGAAAATCATTATTGCCGGAGACGGAAAGGTCGGCCTTGCGCTGACGCGTTTGCTTTCCGAGGAGGGCCATGATCTTGTGACGATCGACACGAACCGCGAGGTGCTGGAAAAAAGCGCGCAGCTCTACGATGTGATGGCGGTCGTCGGCAACTGCGCGACGATGGCGACGCTTCGGGAGGCCAATGTGGAGCAGGCGGACCTGCTGATTGCGGCGACGAGTGCGGATGAGATCAACCTGCTTTGCTGCCTCACGGCGCGCAAGCTGAATCCCTCGCTGCACACGATCGCCCGCGTGCGCAGCCCGGAGTACCTCGAGCAGCTCTACCTGATGCGGGAGGACTTCGGCCTTTCCATGCTGATCAACCCGGAGCGCGAGGCGGCGAAGGAGATCTTCCGCCTTTTGAAGATCCCGGGCTTTTTAAAGCGCGAGACCTTTGCGAAGGGGCGCGTCGAGATCGTCGAGCTGCGCGTGCTCGAGAACAGCCTGCTTGAAAACGTCAGCCTGAGCCGCCTGCCCGAAGTGCTCAGCGGCTGCCGCGTGCTCGTCTGCGCCGTCATCCGCGGCGGCAAGGTGATCATCCCGAGCGGCGACACGATCCTGCGGCGCGGCGACCACATCTACGTCACGGCGCCGGTCGCCGTTCTGTCCGAGCTCGTCAAGCGGCTCGGCATCCCGCAGAAGAAGATCCGCCACGCGATGCTGATCGGCGGCGGGCGCGTCAGCTACTATCTGGCGCAGAGCCTGCTCGGCGCGGGCGTGCGCGTGAAGATCATCGAGCAGAAGCCGGAGCGCTGCCAGCAGCTTGCGAGCATGCTGCCGCGCGCCTATATCATCGAGGGGGACGGCTCCTCGCAGAGCTTGCTCGAGACCGAGGGCATCGCCGAGACGGACGCGCTCGTCACGCTCACCGGCCTCGACGAGCAGAACGTCATCATGTCGCTTTACGGAAGCGCCGAGGGCGTGCCGAACGTCATCACAAAGGTCAACCGGATGGAATCGACCGGCATGCTCGAAAACCTTTCCGTCGGCAGTGTCGTCAGCCCGAAGGAGCTGTGCTGCGCGCACATCGTGCAGTACGTGCGCGCCATGCAGAACCAGACCGGCGCGGCGGTCACGCTGCACCGCATCGCCGACGGCCGCGCCGAGGCGCTGGAGTTCGTCGTCCATAAGAATTCGCGCTACATCGGCGAGCAGCTCAAGGATCTGCGCCTGAAGCCGAACGTGCTGATCTCCTGCATCACGCACAGGGGAAAGACGATCCTGCCGGAGGGCAGCTCCTCGTTCCAGATCGGCGACACGGTCATCGTCGTGACGAGCCGCGAGATGCCGATCCTCCAGTTCAACGATATTTTTGCATAGGACGGTCATGGCCAATGAATATTAAAATGTTAAGTCAGATCACCGGCCTTACGGTGCTGCTGACGGATGTTTTTCTGGTTGTGCCGCTTCTGATCGCCCTGTACGACGGGCAGCCGCGCAACATTGCGGCCTATGCGGTCACGATGGTGCTGATGGCGGTTGTCGGCCTTGCGCTGGTGCTTTTCAGCCGGGGCGGCAGCCGCAGCTTCTACGCGCAGGAGGGCTTTGCGGCCACGGGCATCTCGTGGATCGTGCTCTCGCTGTTCGGCGCGCTGCCCTTCTGCCTCAGCGGGGAGACCCCGAACTACGTCGACGCGCTGTTTGAGATTGTCTCCGGCTTTACGACGACGGGCGCCTCGATCCTCAGCGACGTGGAGGCGCTTTCGCGCTGCAACCTCTACTGGCGCAGCTTCAGCCACTGGCTCGGCGGCATGGGCATCCTCGTGTTCCTGCTCGCCGTCGTGCCGGAGGCGCGCAAGAGCGCGGGCTCGGGCATGTACCTGATGCGCGCGGAAAGCCCCGGGCCGAGCGTCGGCAAGCTGACGCCGCACCTGCGCCAGACGGCGCTGATCCTGTACGGCCTGTACATGCTGCTGACCGTGCTGTGCATCGGCTTTCTGCTGCTCGGCGGCATGCCGCTGTTCGACAGCCTCTGCATCGCGTTCGGCACCGCCGGCACCGGCGGCTTTGCCATCCGCAACAGCGGCATGGCCGACTACAGCGCGTACCTGCAGAACGTCGTGACGGTCTTCATGTTCCTGTTCGGCGTGAATTTCAGCCTGTACTACCTGCTTCTGCTGCGCCAGTTCAAGAGCGTTTTCAAGAACGAGGAGCTGCGGCTGTACGCGGGCATTGCGGTCGGCGCGATCGTGCTGATCACGATCGACATCAGCCGCATGTACGGCAGCGTCCGCGAGGCGCTGCACCACGCGGCGTTCCAGGTCAGCAGCATCATGACGACGACCGGCTTCGCCTCGGTCGATTTCGAGCAGTGGCCCGCCTTTTCGAAAGCGGTTTTGCTGGCGCTGATGTTTGTCGGCGCGTGCGCGGGCAGCACGGCCGGCGGCCTCAAGGTGTCGCGCGTCCTGCTGCTTTTGAAGAGCATCCGCCGCACCGTGCGCCGGGCGATCCACCCGCGCCGCGTGCAGAGCGTCCGGATGGACGGCCGCGTCGTCGATGCGGCCGTCCTGAACAACGTCAACGCCTATCTGGCCGTTTACTGCGTGATTCTGCTGCTGAGCTTCGTCGTTGTCTCGGTCGACGGCTATTCGATCGGCACGAACCTTTCGGCGGTGGCCTCCTGCTTCAACAACGTCGGCCCCGGCTTCGAGCTGGTCGGCGCGACCGGAAACTACGGCCATTACAGCGACGTTTCAAAGCTCGTGCTCACGGCGGATATGCTGCTCGGGCGCCTCGAAATCTTCCCGCTTCTCGCGCTTTTCAGCCCGGACACCTGGAGCCGGAAGCGCTGAGGCGAAAAAGCGAAATACGAAATGCTGCGGCGGGCTTTTGCCCGCCGTTTTTTTTGCCCGCCGCCCCGTGCGCGGAAAGCGGCGCCGCCGCGGGCGCTTTTTGGGCTGCAAAAGCCGTTTGCAGGCGTTCCGCCCGGCTGACAGGCACGCATTTTCCACCGGCTGCTTATTATGGGAGAGGGAAACAAGCAGGAGAGAAAGGAAAGTGATCCAATGAATCCCACGGATTTTCAGGCCGCCGTCGAGCGGCACAAGGCGGATATGCTGCGCATGGCCGCGCAGAGCGGGCAGCCGGAAAACGCGGTAGGCACGCCGATCACGCTGCCGGAGGATGAAGACGCAATCGTCTTCCCGCCGGAAAACGGCGCGGGCCGCGGCCCGCTGCAAAAGATCGATCCGGAGCAGGACACGTACGATGCGTTTCGGGCGCAGAACCAGGAGACAGGCTTTTTGCGCATTCAGGCCTTTGCGGGGCGGCAGGTGGCGCCCGTGCCGAACGCCACGGTGCTTGTGACGCACACGTTCACCGACGGCACGCGCCGCTTTGCCTCCGGCGTGACGGACGAGAGCGGCGTGCTGGACGGCATCGCGCTGCCGGCGCCGTCCGGCGCGATCGCGCAGACCCCGACCGGCGAGATGCCCTATGCGCTGTACGACATCCGCGTCAGCCACCCGGATTTCCGCACGGAGGTCTTCCAGCAGGTCCCGGTTTTTGCGGGGATCAAGTCGATCCAGCCGGTGCGGTTCCTTTCGGACCACACGGGCCCGTGAGAAAGGAGGGTGCTTTATGTCTCTGCGCAGCACACCGGTGATCCCGGAATACATCACCGTGCACCTCGGCCTGCCGGATGAGCCGGCGGAAAACGTGCGCGTCGCCTTTCCGGACTACATCAAGAACGTGGCCTCCAGCGAGATTTACCCGAACTGGCCGGAGGCCGCGGTCCGCGCCAACATCCTCGCGCAGATCTCCTATGCCCTGAACCGCGTCTACACGGAGTTTTACCGCAGCCAGGGCTACGACTTCGACATCACGAATACGACGCAGTACGACCAGATGTACATCCACGGGCGGGATATTTTCGAGAACATCTCGCAGATCGTGGACGACATCTTCAACGATTACATCGTGAAGCAGGGCAACGTGCAGCCGTTTTTCGCCCAGTACTGCAACGGCACGACCTCGAAATGCCCCGGCCTTTCGCAGTGGGGGACTGTCGACCTCGCCAATCAGGGCATGATCCCGTATGAGATCCTGCAGCACTACTACGGGGATGACATCAACATCGTCTTCAACGCGCCGGTCGCCGATGTGCCGATGTCGTACCCGGGCCGCCCGCTGCGCCTCGGCAGCGTGGGCGAGGAGGTGCGCGTCATCAAGCGGCAGCTCAACCGCATTGCGGAAAACTACCCGGCCATCCCCAAAATCCCCGAGCTGAACGGGTATTTCAACCGCGAGACCGAGGACGCCGTGCGGGCCTTCCAGAGCATTTTCAACCTCACGGTGGACGGCGTCGTCGGCAAGGCGACCTGGTACAAGATCAAGTCGATCTACAACGGCATCAAGCGCCTGAACGATCTGTACTCGGAGGGGCTGACGCCCGAGGAGGTCGAGCGCTTCTACCCCGAGGTGCTGCGGGAGGGCGACACCGGCCGCTATGTGCAGGAGATGCAGCTGATCCTCGCGGTCATCGCGTTTTTCGACAACCAGATCCCCGCGCCGCCGGTCAACGGCGTTTTCGACGAACAGACGCGCGAGTCGCTGATGGCGTTCCAGCGGCGGTACGGCCTTACGCCGGACGGCATCCTCGGCCCGCTGACGAAGAACCAGCTGGTCAAGGTCTACCGCGACACGGTGGCGAACGTGCCGCCCGACGCCGTGCCGGACAGCAGCTTCCTGTACCCGGGCCGGTACGTCCTGCAGGGCATGCGCGGCGACGACGTGCGCGACCTGCAGAACCTCATCAACATGGCGGCGGAGACGAACGACTATATCCCGACGCTGCACGTGGACGGCATCTTCGGCTCGAACACCGAGACGGCCGTGCGCGCGATCCAGCAGCACGAAGGGCTCGAGGTCAACGGCATTGTGGGGCCGATCACGTGGAACCGCATCGCAGACCTCGCGCGCGGGAGCCGGGGAAGCGAATAAAAAGCGGCCGGATGCCGGGGGAACGCCCGGGTCCGGCCGTTTCCGCGTGCGGAAAATGCTGCGCCGCGCCCCGGCCCACACGCCGTGCCGCCGTTGACTTTCGGGGAGGAACATGGTATCCTGTTTCCGAAAGAAAACGGGGAGGACGGCGGCTTCCCGGCCGCGTCCTGTCGAAAAAACAAAGCGCGGGAATAGCCTGCGCGGAAAAGGATGGAAATCAAATGATCGATGCGGCGGTAAGGGAAAAGAACAGGCAGTATTGGGACGGCGCGGCCGACAACTGGTTCGGCGCGACGGCCCTGCCGGAATACGGCGTGCACTGCGTGACGGAGGACGAACTGCACTTTTTCGACGGCGTGCAGGGCAAGCGGCTGCTGGAGGTCGGCTGCGGCAGCGGGCACTCGCTCGTCTGGCAGGCGAAGCACGGCGCGGGCGAGCTGTGGGGGCTGGACATTTCGGAAAGCCAGCTGCGCAACGCATCGCGCTGGCTCGCCGAAAACGGCGTGGAGGCGCACCTCGTCTGCTCGCCGATGGAGGAGCCCTGCGGCATTCCGGAGGGCTATTTCGACTACGTCTATTCGATTTACGCGCTCGGCTGGTCGACCGACCTGCACTGCACGTTCCGCCGCCTTGCGGCTTACCTGAAGCCGGGCGGCACGCTGATTTTCAGCTGGAACCACCCGCTTTACGGGCGCGCCGGCTGCGTGCACGTGCGGGACGACAGGCTGGTTTTCGACAAGAGCTACTTCGACCGGCGCGACACGGAGTTTACCTTTGACGACGGCGTTCTGTACCTGCGCAACTACAGCATTTCGGACTACGTCAACGCGCTCGCCGACGCGGGCTTCGCGATCGAGCGGCTCGTGGAGCAGACCGACGCCGAAACGCTGGCCGCTTCCGGCGACCTGACGGACAAGATGCGGCAGGCGCAGATGCACCCGCTCTCGTTCGTCTTTAAGGCGCGCAAGCTCTGACCGATAAACGTCTGTGCTCCATCGAGGAGCGCGGGCCTTTTGGGGCGGCCGTTTTCGGACGGCCGCCCTTTTTCCGGGCGCATTCCCCGGAAAAACGAAAGCCTTTGCCGGAAAGTTTCGGCAAAGGCTTTTGACGCCGCGCGCTGTGGCATACTAGAAACGTGCGCGGCGCGCATACGAAGCACCAAGGAGTGAGATTTATGAAATTCGGCAGGGCGCTGCGGGAAGTCGTCCGCTTTGAGATCCTGTACAAGCTGTTCATCCTCTGTCTCGTCAACCCCGTCATGCGGGAGATCTACCAGACGTACATCTCTTCGGTCGGCGTGTCGTTCAACGCGCGGATCGTCGGCATCTTTCTGAACCTGAAGGGCGCCTTCATCTTCCTGCTTCTGTTTTTCACGGCGGCCTTTTTGATCTTTTTCGAGCTGAGCGTCGTCGTCCGCATCGTCGCGCTGTGCCGGGCGGGCGCGCCGTTCCGGCTGCGCACGGTGATGAAGACCGCGCTGTGGAGCCTCGGCGCGCTGCATGGCCCCGGCGTGATCCCGGCGGCGCTGTACTACGTGCTGTTTCTGCCGGTCGTGCAGACGGGCTACATCAACTCGCTCGTGCCGGGCGTCACGATCCCAGAGTTCATCTTCGACGAAATGCGCCGCACGCCGCCGCTCGGGCAGATCGGCATGGTGCTGCTCTACGTGCTCCTGTACGGGACCTTCCTCGCGCTGCTGTTCGTGCCGGTGCGCATGGCGCTGCAGCGCGAGCGCTTCGGCACGGCGGCGAAGAGCAGCTTCGCGTGCTGGAAGCGGATCGGCCTCACGGGCGCGCTGCAGGTCCTCGCGGTTCTGCTGCTCTGGCTCGCGGCCGCGACGGAGATCGCCCGCTTCTGGCGGCGCAACCCGTTGGAAAACAGCGATTTCGACGGGAATTTCCTGAAATTCCTCGTGTACTCCGAGGCGTTCCGCAAGGATCTCGTGTACTGGGCGCTGATGGCGGTCCTGTTTGCGGCGGGCATGACGGCCTTTCTGTACGTCGCGCTGCGGCATCTCAGCCCGGACGCCGGGGCGGTGCTGCACCCCGACTGGCAGGCCGACAACGCCGCGCTCGTGCAGATCGCCGTGCGCAAGCTCCGAAAGCTCTGGGCGCGCGTGCGCGCGGCGCTCGGAAAGAAGCGCTGGAAGGCGGTGACCGGCGCCGTTTGCCTGTTCCTTGCGGCATACCTCGTGCTGAACTGCTGGCTGCCGCCGCTGCGCCACGCGCCGGTTTCCATCGGCCACCGCGGCTGCAATGCGGCGATCGAAAACACCGTGGAGGCCGTGCTCGCCGCGGACGCTGCCGGCATGGATTACGCCGAGATCGACGTGCAGCTCACGGCGGACGGCGTGCCGGTCGTGTTCCACGACACCGGCCTGTCGCGCCTGTCCGACGCGTCGGGCAGCCTGGCGGACTACACGTGGGACGCGCTGCAGGCGGTCACGCTGCGCGACGAATACGCGCACCCCGGGGAAACCGCGAAGATCCCCTCGCTCGAGATGGTGCTGCAGGCGGCGCAGGCAGCGCCGAACGACATCGGCCTGCTCATCGAGCTCAAGGGCGACGCCCTTCGGCAGGAGCAGCTTGCCGAGGCCGTCCTCCGGCTCGTCGAGCAGTACGACTTCGGCGGCAGGGCCATGTTCATGTCGCTCGACTACTACAGCGTGATGCTCCTGCACGCGGCGCACCCCGAGTGGTGGGTCGGCTACTGCGTGTTCGGCAGCGTCGGCGACATCGACGATTCGATCTGGCGCTACAACATCGATTTCCTCGCCGTGGAGGAAAACATGGTCACGAACCGGCTGGTCACGCAGGCGCGCGAGCACGGGCTGCCGACGTACGTCTGGAGCGTCAACGACAATGAAAAGATGCTGCAGTACATGGAGATGGGCGCGGTCGGCATCATCAGCGACTGGACCGACACGCGCGCCGTGGTCGACGCGTTCAACGCGGCGCACAGCGGCGTCGAGTACGCCGGGCGGGACGAAGCGCCCGCGCAGGATACGGCCCGGCTGCAGTGAGCGTGCCCGGCCTTTTTATTTCTTCGTGCCCTGTGCCGGCGGCGCGCCGCAGTCGGTGCGGCAGCGCTCGTCGAACCGGTCGTGGCGCACGCTCGCGTAGAAGCGGTAGCCGCCCGCGAAGTTGAAGCAGTCGAAGCCGTGCTGCGCGAGGATCCGGCAGGCGATGTAGCTGCGCAGGCCGGACTGGCACATCACGTAGACCGGCTTTGCCGGGTCCAGCTCCCCGATGCGCGCCCGCAGGTCGTCGACCGGGATGTGCGTCACAAAGCCGTCGGCGTGCCCGCCGGCATACTCCGCGTCGGTGCGCGTGTCGAGCAGCGTGACGCTGCCGTCCGTCGGGAGCGCGGCGAGGTCCTCGTAGAAGAACTGCTTCACCCGGCCGGAAAGCACGTTTTCCGCGATGAAGCTGGCCATGTTGACCGGGTCCTTGGCGGAGGCGTACGGCGGCGCGTAGGCGAGGTCGAGGTCCTTAAGCGCGGTGACCGGCATGCCGGCCTGCATGGCGGTCGCGAGCACGTCGATGCGCTTGTCGACGCCGTCGAAGCCGACGATCTGCGCGCCGAGGATCCGCTCGTCCTCCGGCGAGAACAGCAGCTTGATGGTCATGACCGTGCCGCCGGGATAATACGAGGCGTGCGAGGCCGGGGCGAGGATGACCTTGTCGTACGCGACGCCCGCCGCCTGCGCCGCGCGCTCCGAAAGGCCGGTCGCGGCCGCGGTCATCTCGAACACCTTCAGAACCGAGGTGCCGGCCGCGCCCTTATACCGGCTTTCAAGCCCGGCGATGTTGTCCGCCGCGATGCGCCCCTGCTTGTTGGCGGGACCTGCGAGCGGCACCGTCGTGCGCTGCCCCGTGACGCGGTGGAAAATCTCGACCGCGTCGCCGACCGCGTAGATGTCGGGGTCGCTCGTCTGCATGCGGTCGTTCACGGCAATGCTGCCGCGCGCGCCGAGCGAAAGCCCGGCTTCCCGCGCGAGCGCGCTGTCCGGCGCGACGCCGATCGCGAGCAGCACGAGATCGGCCTCGGTCTCGGTGCTGTCGCTGAACTGCACGCGGACCCCGGTTTCCGTATCGGCAAAGCCGGAGACGGCGCGGCCGAGCAGGAGCTCGACGCCGTGCTTTCTGAGGTGCGCGTGGAGGAAGCTCGCCATGTCCGCGTCGAACTGGCTGAGCACCTGCGGCTGCATCTCGACGAGGCGGACGTCGAGGCCGAGCGCGCGCAGGTTTTCGGCCATTTCCACGCCGATGAAGCCGCCGCCGACCACGACCGCCGAGCGCAGCTTCTGCCCGACGACGGTTTCGCGGATGCGCAGCGTGTCCTCCACGGTGCGCAGCGTCTCGATCCGCGCGCTTTCGATGCCCGGCAGCTTCGGGCGCACCGGCACGGCGCCGGGCGAAAGCACCAGCTTGTCGTAGCTTTCGGCAAAGACCGCGCCGGTCTCGAGGTTCCGCACCGTGACCGTCCGGTTTTCGCGGTCGATGGCCGTGACCTCGTGGTGCACGCGCGCGTCGATGCGGAAGCGCCGCCAGAAACTCTGCGGCGTCTGGAGCGTCAGGTCGCTTTCGTCCTCGATCGTGCCGCCGATGTAGTACGGCAGCCCGCAGTTCGCGTAGGAGATGAAGCCCGAGCGCTCAAAGATGATGATTTCGGCCTGTTCGTCGAGTCTGCGCAGCCGTGCTGCGGCGGAAGCGCCGCCTGCGACGCCGCCGATGATGACGACTTTCATCGTGATTTCCTCCCTTTTGTTTTCGGTTTACCGGAGCATGTCGAGAATGCGGTCCTTCGGCTGCACGCCGACCGCGGTCTGCGTGATCTTGCCGTCTTGGATGACGACGAGCGTCGGGATGCTTGCGACCTGGAACGCGGCGGCGAGCTCCGGCTCCTCGTCGACGTTGACCTTGCCGACCTTCACGCTGCCTGCGGTTTCCTCCGCGATCTGCTCGATGACGGGGGCCAGCATGCGGCACGGGCCGCACCAGGACGCCCAGAAATCGATGAGGACCGGCAGCCTGGACTGCATGACCTCCGCTTCAAAGTTGTTTTTTGTAAGTGTCAATTCTGCCATTTTACATCACAGATCCTTTCTGAACAAATCGGTTCACACCCGGTCTTTCCCGGGGCTGTACCTGTAGTTTACCGCATTTTCGGCCGTTTGTCTGTGACAAGGTCGCATTTCCGAAAAAAATTAATTCCCCGGGCGGGCCGGGGAATTTCGGTCAGATTTTCCGGAGCGCCTCCGGGTTTTTGAGCCGCACGGCGCCGCGGCGGAGCTCGACGAGGCCGTCGGCGGAGAAGCGCTTGAGCATGCGGGCGACGACCTCGCGGGCCGAGTTGATCTGCCGGGCGATCTCCTCGTGCGTCATGCGCACCTCGAGGCTGCCGGCCTTTTCGCTTTCCGAAAGCAGGAACGCCGCGAGCCGCCGGTCGACCTTTTCAAACAGGATCTGCTGCATCGTCCACATCACGGAGGAAAAGCGCTCGGTCGCAAGCTCATACAGAAAGCACCGCACGTAGATGTTCTCCTCGGTCAGCTTTTTGAACACGGCGGCGCCGACGATCAGCAGGTCGCAGTCGGTTTCCGCCTCCATCTGGGTGTCGAACGTGAGCTGGCTGACGACGCAGGCCGCGGACAGGACGCACGGGTCGCCCGCCGCGAGGCGGAACAGCGTGATCTCGCGCCCTTCCTCGGAGAGCAGATAGGTGCGCAGGCTGCCGCCCAGCACGAAGATCATGCCGAGGCACGCGCTGCCGCCGCTGTGCAGGACGCTGCCCGCCGGATAGCGGCGGATGACCGCGTGGCGCGCGACGGCGTCCCGCTCGGCCTCCGTCAGGTTGCCCCAGTACGGGAGCCGGGGAAGATACTGTGTGATGCGGTTGTCCATGCGAATGCCCTCCGTCCGTAAAGGCCGGGCCCGCAGGCGGGCGCGCCGGAATGCGGCGGCCGCCGGGCCGGCCTGCTCTGCACTTCGAGTATACACGACGGCGCGCGGAAAGTCAAACAGTCAGTACTTCTGCTTGGCGCTGCGGGGCAAAGCGCGTTTGCAGGGGGAATTACAGGTGCGCGGTGTTTTCGGCGCTTTCCGCGTCGCGCCGGCGGAAGCGGTTGAGCAGGAAGATGCCGAGCAGAATCAGCGCCGGGAACAGGATGCAGAACAGCATGCCGCTCTTGAGGCCGAGCTGGTCGGCCGTGAGGCCCGGGAAAGCGTTCTGCACCGCCGCGCTGGAGGAGATCGCGCCGCTCACGGCGCCCATCAGCGCGGGGCCGGTCGAGCAGCCGATGTCGCCGAGCACGGCGAGCACGCCGAACATGGCCGTGCCGCCCTTCGGGTAGGCCGCGGCGGTCAGGGAGAAGGTGCCCGGCCACATCAGGCTCACGGAGAAGCCGCACAGCGCGCAGGAGAGCAGCGCCAGCAGCGGGTTCTGGAACAGCGCGGTGCCGAGATAGCACAGGATGCACAGCACGGCGCAGAGCGCCAGCGCGCGGGAAAGGCGGATGCGCTCGCCCCAGATGCCGTAGAGCGTGCGGCCGATGCCCATGAACACCGCGAACAGGCAGGGACCCATCAGGTCGCCGACGACCTTGCTCACGCCGAGCGCGCGCTCCGCGAACAGCGAGCTCCACTGAGACATGGCGAGCTCGCTCGCGCCGGCGCAGAGCATCAGCAGCATGGCGACGAGGAAGATCTTGGAGACGAACAGCTTTTTGAGCGGAATCCGTTCGTCCTCCGGCACGGTGGGCATCAGCGGCACCTTGAGGAAGCGGAACAGGTTGTAAAACGGCAGCAGCGACCAGAGCGCCGGGATCACGAACCAGAGATCCTCGCCGATCAGGCGCAGCAGCAGCGTCGTGACCAGAACGACGCCGACCTGCCCCCAGCAGTAGAACGAGTGCAGCAGGCTCATCGCGGAGGCCTTCGCGTCGCCCGGGCAGGACTCGACGATCGGGCTGATGATGACCTCGATCAAACCGCCGCCGACGCCGTTGATGATCGTTGCGATGACAAGGCCGATGTACGGCGCGGGCAGCACGTTCGGCAGGACGCCCATCATCATCAGGCCGAAAAAGGCGAGAAAATGCGCGAGGACGGCGGCGCGCCGGTAGCCGATGCGGTCGACGTAGCGCACGGCGAGCACGTCGGTGACGACCTGCGTGACGAAGTTGCACAGAATCAGCGCGGAGATCAGGCCGTAGGAAATATGAAAGTGGGTCTGGTAGATGACGAAGAAGAGCGGGGAGAGGTTGTTCACGATGCCCTGCGTGATGTAGCCGCGGTAGCAGGCGAACACCGTGCTCTTGAAATTGCTTGCAGTTTGTTTCGGCATAGGGGTACCATCCTTCAGTGAGATAACATCGTACCCTATTATAATCGATTCCATACGGGAATGCTACCGCTTTTCTGACGGAAACTATAACGATTTTTCGCGGAAAGCGCACAATTCTCTGTTGATTTCGGCGAAAACATATTGTACAATAAAGATGACCGCGGGCTTTTCCCGCGGGACAAGCTGCTTATTCTTTATTTTATATCTTTTGCTTAAAGGAGTGTCAAGCATGAAATTAGGCGTACTTACCAACGTCGTCGGCAACATGCCGTTTGAAGAGGCCCTGAAGTACTTCAAGTCCATGGGCATCCAGATGGTCGAAATCGGCTGCGGCGGCTTCCCGGGCAAGGACCACTGCGACCCGGAGGTCCTGCTGAACGACGAGGCAAAGTTCCAGGAATTCTGCGATGTCATCAAGAAGTATGACATGGAGGTCAGCGCGTTCTCCTGCCACGGCAACCCGGTTCACCCGAACAAGGAGCTCGCCGCGGCGTACGACAAGGACATGCGCAACGCGGTCCTCATGGCGGAAAAATACGGCCTGCACCAGATCAACTGCTTCTCCGGCTGCCCCGGCGACAGCGAGACCTCGCAGTATCCGAACTGGGTCACCTGCCCGTGGCCGGATGACTTCGGCAAGATCCTCGAGTACCAGTGGAAGGTGCTCATCGACTACTGGAAGGACTTCGTCGCGTTCGCCAAGGCGCACGGCGTCAACAAGATCGCGCTGGAGCTGCACCCGGGCTTCTGCGTTTACAATACGCAGACCCTGATGAAGCTGCGCGAGGCGGTCGGCCCGGAAATCGGCGCGAACTTCGACCCGTCCCACCTGATCTGGCAGGGCATGGACCCGGTCACCGTCATCCGCGAAATGGGCGACGCGATCTTCCACGTGCATGCGAAGGATACCCGCATCGACAAGGCCAACACCGCGAAGAACGGCGTGCTCGACACGAAGAGCTATGCCGACGAGATCAACCGCTCCTGGATCTTCCGCAGCGTGGGCTACGGCAACGACGCGCTCTACTGGAAGGACATCATCAGCGCGCTGCGCATGGTCGGCTACGACTACGCGATCAGCATCGAGCACGAGGACAGCCTCATGAGCCAGAACGAGGGCCTGCAGAAGGCCGTCGAGATGCTCAAGTCCGTCATCGTCTTCGAGCCGAAGATGACCGAGACGCGCTGGATCTGATTTTTCGGTAAATTCAACAGAACAAAAAGTCCCCGAGGCCGGACGGCTTTCGGGGACTTTTGCTGTCTTCTGACGAAAGAAAGGGCAAAAAGCGCAGGATACTTGTATTTCGGTTCGGATTCCGGTATAAGTTGTATTGTGAAATCGGTTCCATAAAATTTGGAAAGAACATTGTACAATACAACTTGGTTTTTCTACAGCAGATAGTGAATTTTATCGAAAATTCCGAAAAAGGTATTTACAAATCGTGAACAATATGTTACGATATAGACATTCAATACAAGAGCGTTAAATTGAGGGCTCTCAATTTATGTATTCTGCCACAGCAGAATACAATGGTCTCTTGTCCGGAAAACTGCGCGTTCTGCGCGCCAATACTTCAAGGGGGGAAACCTTTATTATGAGCAAGAAGATTATTGCCGCCCTGCTCGCGCTGGCAATGACCGCCGGCCTGGCGGCTTGCGGAAACGGCGACACGTCGACTACGGAAAGCGGCGCCTCCGAAAGCGGCACGACTTCGACGGACAGCAGCACGGCTGAGGAGACCGGCGGCGAAGCCGGGACAGGCAACGCCGCGTGGATCGCGTCGACCGACGTCGAGGACGACGCGGCGCCCGGCGAAAACGACGATCGCGCGTTCAAGAAATTTGACGAGGTCGTAGAAGTCACCTTCGGCCAGCAGGTCGACCCGGTCGACACCACGCTGCCGGAAGGCGACTCTGTCGACGACAACCAGTACACAAGATACCTCGAAGAAAATTACAACATCAAGTACGTCATGGAGTGGACGGCGGGCAACGCTTCGGACTTCCGCCAGAAGCTCTCCCTCGGCATCGCCTCCGCCACGCTGCCCGACAGCGTGCTCGCGCCGGACAGAAACTACCTGGTGCAGGCGGCGCGCGCCGACCTGCTCGCCGACCTGTGGCCGGCCTTCAACGAGTACTCCTCGAAGCAGGTCAAGCAGATCGTTGAGACCACGGCGGACGAGAGCGGCGAGTACCGCGCGGTGAACAACGCGACGGTGGACGACAAGTTCGTCGCCCTGCCGAACATCACGGTCGACACCGACGGCGTCCATGTCTACTTCATCCGCCAGGACTGGCTCGACGAGCTGGGCCTTGCAGTGCCGAAGACGTACGATGAGCTTGAAGCGGCCGCGAAGGCCTTCATGGAAGCCGGCTTCTCGCCGGAGTACGCGATCGCCGGCATCGACAACGGCGGCAGAACCTATTCGAACTTCCTGAATTCCTCGAACAATACATACGGCTTTGACGCGGTCTATCAGGCGTTCAATGCAACGCCGGGCTACTTCCTCCGCGATGAGAACGGCGAGCTCTACTGGGGCACGACGACGGACGAGATGAAGGCTGCGGTCACAGAGCTGGCCGACTGGTATGCACAGGGCCTCATCAACCCGGAAATCGGCGTCACGACGAACGGCGATAACGCGAACGAAGTCAAGAACGGCACCTGCGGCATCTGGATGGGTCCGTGGTGGGGCCTCGGCTACGGCAACGGCGACTCGTTCAAGAACGACCAGACCGCCGACTGGCAGGCCTACCCGCTGTACACGAACGACGGCGAGTGGAACGTGCACATGAAGGACGTCGGCACGACCTACACCATGATCAACAAGAACGCCTCTGAGGACGTGCAGAAGGCTGCGGTCATCGCGAACAACGTGCTGGTCCGCGACGAGTCCATCTTCGACACCTCCGTGGCGATCGGCTGGTACCCGCAGCGCAACGTTATGGCGGCGGCCGACGAGTGCGAATATGAGTACGAAGCGCTGATGAGCATCATCAAGGGCGAGTCGACGGTTGAGGATTATCAGATCGGCGGCGAAAAGTACACCACGCTCTACAAGAACATGGCGAACGACGCAGCGACGCTGTCCGAGGTCATTTCCGAGGATTATGATCCGAGCGAGATCCTCCATGTCACGGACTGCGACGTGAACACGAACAACGGCCAGTTCAACCGCTTCTATGCACTGCTCGTCGGCGACCGTCCGTATGCGACGATTGAGCCGGACAACAAGATCTACTCCGAGCTCTACTACACGATCGACGGCATGGACGCGTACTGGACGCAGGTCTCCGACCTTGAGGACCAGACGATCCTGCAGATGATCACCGGCGCGAAGAGCGTCGACGAGTGGGATCAGTTCTGCGCCGACTGGCACGCACAGGGCGGCGACCAGATCCTCCAGCTCGTGGAAGACTTCCTCGCAGAGTAATTTGTAAATCCCGAGAATAAAACGGAAAGCTGGGGCGCGGGGCACCAAACCCTGCGCCCTCGCCATTTACAAAATGAAAGAGGGAGGAATCTGCCTTGGAAAAAACAAAAACGAGAAAAAGTCTTCCGACATGGTTCCACTACACGCTGATGTGCCTGCCCGGCTATATCTGGCTGTTCCTGTTCTCCATCGTGCCGATGGTCGGTATTGTCATGGCCTTCCAGAATTACAACCCCAGCAAGGGCTGGTTCGGTTCCGACTGGGTGGGCCTGCAGCACTTTGAATTTTTGTGGGCCATTCCGGACGCAAAGCGCGCGCTGTGGAACACGCTGATCATCGCGGTCTCCAAGGTGATTCTGAACATCGTTGTTCCGATGGCCTTCGCGCTGATGCTCAACGAAGTCAAAAACATGAAATTCAAGAAGGGCGTGCAGACGATCGTCTACCTGCCGCACTTCATCTCCTGGGTTCTGCTGGGCAACATCATCACGAACATGCTCGGCGCTTCCGGCATCCTGAACACGGTTTTGAAGGCGCTCGGACAGCCGACGGTCATGCCCATGACGAATCCCTCGACCTTTCAGGGTCTCTTGATCGGTACCGACGTTTGGAAGGAATTCGGCTACAACGCGGTCATCTATCTGGCGGCGCTGACCGGCATCGACCTGAGCCTGTACGAGGCGGCCGCGATCGACGGCGCGAACCGCTGGCAGTCCACGTGGCACATCACGCTGCCGGGCCTGGTGCCGACGGTCGTCCTGCTGACGACGCTCGCGATGGGCAATGTGCTGAACGCCGGCTTCGACCAGGTCTTTAACATGTACAACAACATCGTGCTCGAAACGGCCGACATCATCGACACGTACGTGTACCGCCTCGGCCTCGTCAAGCTCCAGTTCTCGATGTCCACGGCGGCCGGCCTCTTCAAGTCGGTGGTCAGCTTCATTCTGGTCGTCACCTCGTACGCGCTCGCGTACAAGTTTGCGGACTACACCATTTTCTGAGAGAGGAGAGATATTTTTATGGTTGAAACCAAAACCGTCGGTTCCAGAGTTTTCAAAGTCGTAAATTATATCATCCTCACGATTTTGGCAATCAGCTGCCTGTATCCGCTGTGGTATGAGCTGTGCGTATCTCTGTCCGACAAGCTTGCGGCGGACAGCGGCGCTGTCACGCTCTGGCCGATCGGCGTCAATTTTGCTTCCTATGAGCTGATTATGGGCGACGGCACGTTCTGGAATTCGTTTATGATCTCGGTCGGCCGCGTCGTGCTCGGCACGATCTGGACGATGGTCGTCATCATCATGATGGCGTACCCGCTTTCCAAGACCTCGCACGAGTACAAGCCGCGTACGATCCTGATGTGGGTGCTCGTTTTCTGCATGCTGTTCAACGGCGGCACGATCCCGTGGTACATCACGATGCAGAAGTACAACCTCATCGACAACTTCGCCGCGCTGATCTTCGCGGGCTCCGTCCCGGTGTTCAACGTGCTGCTGCTGATGAACTTCTTCCGCAACCTGCCCGCGGACATCGAGGAGGCCGCCCTTGTGGACGGCGCCGGCCCGTGGCGCATCCTGTGGACGATCGTCGTCCCGTGCTCCGTTCCGGTTATCGCGACTGTCGTGCTGTTCACCTCGGTCGGCTACTGGAACGAGTATTTTCAGGGCCTCGTGCTGATGAACACGGAGGATAAGTACCCGCTGCAGACGTACATCCGCCAGATCACGGTGCAGATTCCCCCCGGCGTCACGCTGACGACCGAGCAGTATCAGCAGCTCGCGAAGAACTCGAACAAGGCGCTCGAAGCCGCGAAGGTGTTCATCGCGATGATCCCGATGCTGATCGTCTATCCGTTTTTGCAGAAATACTTTGTTTCCGGCATCACGCTCGGCGCCGTCAAGGGCTGATCGTCTTTCCGGGAACCGTCAGGCGGCCGTCTCCTTTGGGGGCGGCCGCTTTTCTGCCGTCCAGCTTCTGGAGCGCGGCTTCAAAAAGCGTGCGCATCGCGAGGAAGAAAACCGCGGCGGCGGCAGCCTGCAAAAGCACGCGCAGGATGCCGGAAAGCGCCAGCGGCGCGAGCGCGGCGCGGGCCATACCGGCGGAAAGCAGCGCGCAGGCGGCGGGCAGGACGGCGTTCTTCACGACGCGGATGCGCACCTGCGCGACCTTCAAAAGCCGGCGCACGCTCATCATCGCGTTGAAAATCGAGGAGAAGAACAGGATCGCGATGTAGGCCGGCATGCCCGAAAAGCGCATGAAGCACAGGATCAGCAGCACGCGGATCAGGGAATCGGTGAAGTTGTACTTCATGGAGTTGAGCTGCTCGTCGAGCCCCTTGAGGAGACTGTCCACAACGACGTCGAGGTACAGAAGCGGCACGAGCGGCGCGAGGATGCGCAGGTAGCCGCCGGCTTCGGCGCTGCTGTAAAACGCCGTGCCCCAGTCCTCGCCGAAGACGAAGAAGACCGCGGCGCAGAACACGCCGAACTGCAGTGCGGCGCCGACCGCCGTTTCCGTGATGTGCGCCACGGCGCGCCGGTGCTTCTGCTCGAATTCCCGCGCGATCCGGGGGATCAGGAGCGAGGCGAACGAGGAGAGGAACGAGGAGGGAAAGTAGAGCATCGGCATCGCCATGCCCTGCAGAAGGCCGTAGGCGGCCATCGACTGCGCCTCGCTCAGGCCGTAGCGGCGCAGCTCGCGCGGGATCAGCAGGTTTTCGCCGGTCGAAAGCAGGCTGCGCGCGGCGCTCGAGAGCGTGCAGGGCACCGCGATGTGGAACATGCCGTGCAGCACGCCGCGGCCCGGCTCGACCGTTTTCGGCGTGTTGCGGCGCAGGCTGCGGCGGTAGGCGATCCACCCCGAGAAGAACGAGACGGCCTCGCCGAAGGTGGAGGCGAGCATCGCCGCGAGGCAGGCGGCCTCGATGCTCTGCGGCGCGAAGTACCAGAAAAGCGCGACGGCCGCGAGGATCGTCAGCACCTGCTCGACCGCGTCGCTCATCGCGGTCGAGAGCGATTCGTCCACTGCGAGAAAGTACCCCTTCATGCAGGTGCACAGCGACATGAAGGGCAGCCCGAGCGCGAGAATGCGCAGGCTGCCGGCCGCGCCCTTGTAGCCGAGGATGGCGGCCGCGGCGAAGTCCGAAAAGACGAGCAGGAGCGCGGCGATCGTGCAGCTCACGGTCAGGCAGAACAGGAAGCACTTCGTCACGACGGAGCGGACGGTCTCGCGCCGGTTCGCGGCGATCGCGGCCGTCACCATGCGCGTCACGGCGAGGCTGATGCCGGAGGTGGAAAGCGTGACGGCCAGCATGAACACCGAGAAGATGAGCTGGTAAAGCCCCATGCCCTCGGCGCCGATCTTGGCCGAGAGGTAGGAGCGGTAGCCGATGTTGGCCACGCGCAGAAAGAGCGAAAAGGCGGTCAGCAGGATGCCCTGCAGAAGGAATTTTTGTTTTGTCATGGGGCCTCCTGCCCGCGGCGCAGGTTTGCCTTGCAAGTTGCCGGGCCGCGTTGTATAATGAAAGCAACTGTAACGACGGGAGCGTGGAAAATTTGACGGATTTCAGCCAGGTGAACGCAGACTGGACCGAGATCGCCGTGACGATCCGGGCCGAAGATACGGACCGGGCCGGCGCCATCGCGCAGATGGTCGTGCCCTACGGCATTTATATTGAGGACTATTCGCATTTAGAAGAAGAGGCGATGGAAATCGCCCACATCGATTTGATCGACGAGGCGCTTTTGCAGAAGGACCGCACGAAGAGCGTGATCCACGTGTACATCAGCCCCGAGGAAAACCCGGCGGAGGCGATCTCCTTCTTGAAGGAGCGCTTTGCGGCCGAGGACATCCCGAACGAGATCACCTCGGCGAACTGCGCGGAGGAGGACTGGATCAACAACTGGAAGAAGTACTTCAAGCCGATCCCGGTCGGCGAGCGGCTGCTGGTCCGGCCGATCTGGGAGGACGAGTACGACGCGGGCGGCCGCGCTGTGCTGCATCTGGAGCCGGGCCTCGCGTTCGGCACCGGCACGCACGAGACGACGCGGCTGTGCATGGAGCTGCTTGAAAAGTACGTGAAGCCGGGCGACGAGATGCTCGACATGGGCTGCGGCAGCGGCATTCTGTCGGTCGCGGGCCTGCTGCTCGGCGCGGGGCGCGCCGTCGGCGTCGACATCGATCCGCTGGCAGTCAAGACGGCGGTGGCGAACGCCGAGGTCAACGGCGTTGCGGACCGCTTCACCGGCATCTGCGGCAACCTCGCGGAGAAGGTCAGCGGTACGTTCGACATCGTGGCGGCGAACATCGTCGCGGACGTCGTGATCCTGCTCACCAGGGACGCGCCGCGCTTCATGAAGCCCGACACGGTCTATATCCTGTCCGGCATCATCGACACGCGCGAGGACGACGTGCTCGCCTGCCTTGCGGACAGATTCGAGCTGATCGACCGGCGCGAGGAAAAGGGCTGGGTCGCGCTCGCGGCAAAGCTCAGATAAACCGGCGCATAGGCGGCCGCCGCGGCGGCTATCCTAAGTATGGAAAGCGGGGAATGAACATGAAGCTGCTGCTGCCCGAATGGGTGCGCGAGGAAATGTTTGAAGCTTATCTGGCGGACTGGGACGATGCGGAGATCTCGCCCGCCGCGGCCGACCTGAAGGGCCGCGACTACAAGACGTGGCTTGCGGACACGGTCAGGATGCGCACGGTCGTGCCGGCGCACCTTGTGCCCGCCACGCTGCTGTTCCTCGTCGACGACGCGGAGACGAAGATCCTCGGCGGCATCGACATCCGCCACCGGCTCAACGATTCCCTGCTGGCGTTCGGCGGGCACATCGGCTACGGCATCGTGCCGAGCGAGCGCGGGAAGGGGTACGCCAAGGCGCAGCTCCGCCTTGCGCTGCCGGTGGCAAAATTGCTCGGCGTCAGCCGCGCGCTGATTACCTGCGACGACGGGAACACGCCGTCCGCGCGGACGATCGAAGCGGTCGGCGGCGTGCTCGAGGACAAGCGCGCGGAAAACGGCAGGCTCGTCCGCCGGTACTGGGTCGACATCCCGCAGGAAACGCTCGAGACGGAGCGGCTGATCCTGCGCCAGTGGACAATGGACGACGCGGACGACATGTTCGCCTATGCGAAAAGCCCGAAGGTCGGCCCCGCGGCGGGGTGGAAGCCGCACGAAAGCCGGGCGGAGTCGGCCGAAATACTCCGCGGCTGGCTGCAGAGCCCCGAGGTCTGGGCCGTCGAGGAAAAGGCGAGCGGCCGCGTCATCGGCTCGATCGGCCTGCACAGGGACGACCTGCGCTCCAACCCGCGGGCGCGCACGATCGGCTACGTTTTGCGCGAGGAGAGCTGGGGCAGAGGCTATATGACCGAGGTGGTTCGGCGTATGATGCAGTTCGGATTTGAGTCGTTATGTCTGGATTTGATTTCAGTCGAGCATTTTGAATTCAACGACCGCTCCCGCCGCGTCATCGAGAAGTGCGGCTTCCGCTACGAGGGCACGCTGCGCCGCGCGTCGTCGATCTTTGACGGCTCGGTGCACGACGCGCTGGTCTACTCGATGCTGCGGGAGGAATATTTTGCGGCGAAGCGCGCCGAATGAAACAGGCAGTCCCGCCGGGGACGCAGGGAAAGGACGGATAGCATGTCGAATCTCAACACGCTGATTGCCAGAATGATCGAGTACGAGGACGGTTGCGTGGAGCGCGTCAACCACTTTCTGAAGGTTTTCGCGTTTGCGAAGACGATCGCCGAGGGCGAAGGGCTGGACCGGGAAACGCAGGACATTCTCGAGGCCGCCGCGGTCACGCACGACGTGGGCATCCGCGTCTGCTTTGAAAAGTACGGCAGCTGCGACGGGCAGAAGCAGGAGCTGGAGGGCCCGCCGATCGCCGAAAAGCTGCTGCCGGCCTGCGGCTATGCGCCGGCCGCGTGCGCGCGCGTCTGCTACCTGATCGGGCACCACCACACGTACGTCGGCATCGACGGCGCCGACTACCAGATTCTGGTGGAGGCGGACTTCCTCGTCAACATCTTTGAAAACGGCATGGCGCAGGAGGCCGCGCGCAAGATCCGCGACAACATTTTCAAAACGAAGACGGGCAGGAAGCTGCTGACGGATCTCTACCTGTGATTTGTACGGCTCCGACAGATAATTTTTCGAAGACAAGAAATATTTGACGATATAGTGAAAATGTGCTATACTGTGAATGTCTGGTTTACAGTATGGCACATTTTATTTTTGAAGGAGTTGTGACCTGATGGCAAGAGATTTCATGTGCACAAAAACGGAGCCGGTCGTTCAGACGAAGGCCGGCAAGCTGCGCGGCTTCCGGATCGACGGCGTTTACGCGTTTCACGGTGTGAAATACGCCGATGCAAAGCGCTTCCAGCAGCCGGAGCCGGTGCAGCCGTGGGAGGGCATCAAGAACGCGCTCGCGTACGGCTATGTCTGCCCGATGCTCAAGCAGGACGAGCCGAACAACGAGCTGATGGTTCCGCACCGCTACTGGCCGCTCGACGAGAACTGCCAGTACCTCAACATCTGGACGAAGTCGCTCGATCCGTCGGCAAAAAAGCCGGTGCTCGTCTGGCTGCACGGCGGCGGGTTTGCCGCGGGCTCTTCGATTGAGCACATCGCCTACGAGGGCGAAAATATGAGCCGCTACGGCGACGTGGTGGTCGTCTCGCTGAACCACCGCCTGAACATCCTCGGCTACCTCGACCTTTCACCGTTCGGGGAAAAATACGCGAACTCCGGCAACGCCGGCAGCGCGGATATGGTCGCGGCGCTGCAGTGGATCCACGACAACATCGCGGGCTTCGGCGGCGACCCGGACAACGTCACGCTGTTCGGCCAGTCGGGCGGCGGCATGAAGGTCTGGACGCTGATGCAGACGCCCGCCGCGGACGGCCTGTTCCACAAGGGCATTGTGCAGAGCGGCTGCATCGACGGCGTGCTCGACCTGTCGAAGTCGGACGGCACGGCCATCGTGACGGCGCTGATGCGGGAGCTCGGCGCCGACAACGTCGAAACGCTGGAGACGATCCCGTACGCGCAGCTGGCCGAGGCGTACAACAAGGTGATGCCCGAGGTCGCAAAGACCGGCGCCTACGTCGGCGGCAACCCGATGCCGAACGACTGGTACCTCGGCGACCCGTGCGTCGTCGGCTTCACGGAGCACGCGAAGACGATCCCGGTCATGGTCGGCACCGTGCTCGGCGAGTTCGCGTTCATGCCCGCGCTCTCTGAGGCGGAAAAGGCGGACAAGGCGGGCATTGCGGCGCGCCTGCGGAAGATGTACGGCGACGACGCCGAAAAGCTGCAGGCGCTGTTTGCCGAGGCGTACCCGGACAAGGACCCGAGCGACCTGCTGTTCCTCGATTCGCTGTTCCGCGCGCCCTCGATCGAATTCCTGCACAAAAAGGCGCAGCATCCCGAAAGCGGCACGTATTCCTATATGTTCAGCTACACCTTCCCGTATGACGGCGGCCACCTGCCGTGGCACTGCTCGGAGATCCCGTTCGTTTTCCACAACACGAGCCTTGTCGCGGCGTTCAACGAGGAGGGCGTGACCGATCTGCTCGAAAAGCAGATGTGCGACGCGTGGCTGAACTTCGCGCGCACCGGCAAGCCCTCGAGCGACGCGCTGCCGGCGTGGCCGGCCTGCACGCCGGACGACGAGGCGACGATGATCTTCGACCGCACCTGCACCGTGCGCCACAACTACGACCATGCGCTGATCGCGCTGCATAAAAAGGCGCGCCCGGCGTTCCCGTTCGGCGGCGGAGACGAGGAGCAGAAGATCCAGCACTGAGGCGTTTTCTGACAGGTCTCCAATGAAATAAATCGAGAAAAAACGGAGAGCCCCGGGGGAGATTTTCCTCCGGGGCTCCTTTCGGCAGAAAAACAGGCGGACGCCGCGGCGCCCGCCCGTGTGGGATTCTGCAATTACAGGTTGGCCTTGAGCCACGCGATGTCCTCGGCGAGGCATGCGACGCGGTCCTGCGGGTCGTTGTAGCTGGCTTCGCGCTCCACGACGTAGATCACGTCGTCGCACTGCGCGTCGGCCGCGGCCTTGACAGCCTTCCAGTCGACAATGCCGGTGCCCTGCGGGACGTTCAGGCGGTCGTGCTCTTCCTTCATCTTGATGAACTCAGGCGGGAAGATCGGGTTGCCGTCCGCGTCCTTCTCAATCTTGAAGCGCGGCGTGTTGTCGTGGCGGGACTGCGGCTTGTTGGCGCCGATGACGCCGCCGTTTTCCTTGATGTGGATGCTCGCGATGCGGCCCGCATGGCTGTTGATGAATTCCACCGGGTCGACGCCGGCGGCGCTGCACCAGCCGCAGTCGACCTGGAACGCGGTGACTTCGGGGTCGCAGGCGTCGATCAGCCAGTCGTAGAGGTACTTGCCCTCGTCCTTGTAGAACTCGTCGGTGTGGTTGTGGTAGCCGATCTTGATGCCGTAGGGCTTTGCGATGCGGCCGAGGCGGTTCAGCTCTTCAGCGACCTCGAGCGCCTCCGCCTTGCTGCAGAAGTTCGTCATCGGGCAGATGACAAGCTTTGCGCCGAGCTCTGCAAAATAGGGCAGCACGGACTCGATCTGGTCGAGCCCGACATGCGCGGAGTGGACCTTGAGGCCGGTCTCCTCGAGCACCTTCTTCATCTCCTCGAGCGGGACCTGCGTGAAGTCCGCGGTGAACTCTGCGCCGGCAAAGCCGAGCTTCGCGATGGTGCGCAGCTTCTCAACCGGGGTGAGCGGCTCGGAAACGAGCGAATAAACCTGAACGTTGATATTTTCCATGGGAATGACCACCTTTCATTTTCCAAGTGTAGAAAATGTGCGGCGGCAAGGGATGCCGCCGCACACAGATGCAAACAGATTCAATTAGTCGAAGTAGACCGGCTTGCCCGTCTTGGAGGACTGATAGATCGCGTCGAGGATCTTCGTGACGACATAAGCCTGATCCGCGGTGACGAACAGCTCGCCCTCGCCCTTCAGCGCCTTGACCCAGATCTCAGCTTCCTTGGACTTCGGCGCCGGACCCTGGGAGAAGCCCGGGATGTACGGAGCGATCTTGTTGCCGACCCAGGAGATCGTCGGCTGCGCCGCGACGACATGGTTCAGGCGGACACGGTTTTCCTTCGTGTCGAGGCCGCCCTTCGTGCCGGCGAGCATCGTGAATGCCTGATTGCTTGCGCCGTAGTCTTCCGCCATGTTGATGGCCCACGCAGCGCGCAGGTTGATGACGGCGCCGTTCTTCATCTTGATGTGGCCGACAGCGGAGTCCTCAACGTCGTAGGTCTCGTTGTTCCAGCTGTCGAACTCGCCTCTGTGGTTGACCTGGCCCTGATGCTCGGGATCGAGGATGCGGCCGAGCTTCTCAAAGGAGGTGCCGACAACGTAATCGACGTCGTAGTTGTTCATGAGGAACAGCGTGAGGTCGAGCGCATGGGTGCCGATGTCGATCAGCGGACCGCCGCCTTGCTTGGACTTGTCCGTGAAAACGCCCCACGTCGGAACGCCGCGGCGGCGCAGGTATGTAGCCTCTGCGTAGTAGATGTCGCCCAGCCAGCCGTCTTCGACGACCTTCTTCGCGACCTGGTTCTCCGCAAAGTGGCGGTACTGGTAGCCGATCGTCAGCATCTTGCCGGTTCTGTCTCTCGCCTCGAGCATCTTCTTCGCGTCCGCCTCGGTCGCAGCCATCGGCTTCTCGCAGAGAACGTGCTTGCCGGCCTCGAGCGCAGCGATCGTGATCTCGCAGTGCGCGATGTTCGGGGTCAGAACATGGACGGCGTCGATCGTCGGGTCAGCCAGAAGCTCCTTGTAGTCGGTGTAGACCTTCGCGTCCGGGGTGCCGTATTCCTTCGCGGCCTTTTCGGCTCTCTCAAGAATGAGATCGCAGAATGCGCACATATCGACGCCTTCCTGCTGCGCCATGCCCGGGAAATGCTTGCCGTTGGCGATGCCGCCGCAGCCGATAAAGCCGATTCTCAAATTTGCCATTGGATTTCTCCTCCTAATTCCTGAACGGGCTTCCAAAGCGCAGAAACCCGCCGTAGTTTTGTATTGCATCTACATTTTAGCCCATTCGCGGGGAAATGTAAATACCTTTTCTGTAAAAAATTCTGGTGCTTTACAGGCAGGAGTGCACAGAAAATCGAGAAAGCGGGGCCTCCGGAAAAACCGGAGGCCCCGCGGGCTGGGAAACAAATATTTTCACGCGGCGCACGGGGCGCCGCCGTGCGGATCAGTACTGCTTGCCCCAGAACACCATGTGCTTTGCGGGCCGGCCGCAGCAGACGCAGGTGTCGGCGAGGTGTTCCTCGTGGAACGGGATGCAGCGGGACTTCACGCCGCCGGTCAGCTCCTTGAGCTTGTCCTCGCAGGCGCTGTCGCCGCACCACATGGCCTTGATGAAGCCGGGGCGGTTCTCCGCAGTGTCCACGAACTCCTCGAGCGTCGTCGCCGTGTAGGTCTTCTCCTCGAGGTTTTTGAGCGCGCGCTCGTACAGGCCGTTGTGCACGGCTTCGAGCGCCTTTTCGATCTCTGCCTCGAGGTTGTCGAGCGAGACGAACAGCTTCTCGCGCGTGTCGCGGCGGACGAGGACGCACTGGTTCTTCTCGATGTCCTTCGGGCCGATTTCGAGGCGCAGCGGCACGCCCTGCATCTCGTACTGGCTGAACTTCCAGCCGGGGGAATTGTCCGTGTCGTCGAGCTTGACGCGGAACTTGCCCTTGAGGGATTCGAACAGCGCGTTCGCCTTTTCGAGCACGCCGGGCTTGTGCTGCGCGATCGGGATGATCGCGAGCTGGATCGGGGCGACCTTCGGCGGCAGCACGAGGCCGTTGTCGTCGCCGTGCACCATGATGATCGCGCCGATCATGCGGGTGGAAACGCCCCACGAGGTCTGGTGCGGGTACTGCAGCGTGTTGTCGCGGCCCGTGAACGTGATGCCGAAGTTCTTCGCCCAGCCGTCGCCGAAGTAGTGGCTCGTGCCGCCCTGCAGCGCGACGCCGTTGTGCATCATCGGCTCGATCGTGTAGGTGGCGACCGCGCCGGCGAACTTCTCCTTCTCGGTCTTCTGGCCCGTCACGGCCGGGATCGCGAGGACGTTCTTATAGAACTCCTCATAGGTGCGGAGCATGCCGAGCGTTTCCTCCATGGCCTCCTCGGCGGTCTCGTGCATCGTGTGGCCCTCCTGCCACAGAAACTCGGAGGAGCGCAGGAACGGGCGCGTCGTCTTTTCCCAGCGCACGACGGAGCACCACTGGTTGTACAGCTTCGGCAGGTCGCGGTAGGACTTGATGATCTTCTGGTAATGCTCGCAGAAAAGGATCTCGCTCGTCGGGCGCACGCACAGGCGCTCCGTAAGCTTTTCGCTGCCGCCCTCGGTGACCCAGGCCACCTCCGGCGCAAAGCCCTTCACGTGGTCCTTTTCCTTCTGCAGGAGGGACTCCGGGATGAAGAGCGGCATGTAGACGTTCTGGTGGCCGGTCGCCTTGAAGCGGCTGTCGAGCTCGCGCTGGATGTTCTCCCAGATCGCGTAGCCGTAGGGCTGGATGATCATGCAGCCCTTGACGCTCGAGTAGTCCATCAGCTCGGCCTTTTTGACGATGTCGGTGTACCATTTGGAAAAGTCGACGTCCATCGAGGTGATGTCGTCCACCATCTTTTTCTGATTTGCCAAAGAAATCAATCCTTTCGAGATGTTCCGCAGTTTGCTCTGCTTATTATAGCGAATGCGGGCGGGAAAAGCAAGGGAAAAAGCGAAAGGCGGACAGCCTGCGCTGCCCGCCCGGGGTTATGCTGAAAGCATTACTGATGATCTTCAATAAACTGCACGATCGCGCCGACAGTCTTGAGGTTCTCAACTTCGCTGTCCGGAACTTCGATCTTGAACTCATCTTCGATGCACATGATCAGATCGATAACGGCAAGAGAGTCCGCTCCCAGATCATCGACGAGATTGGAATCCTCGTTGATAATTGCCGGGTCGACGCTGAGCTGATCTGCAAGAATTTCGATGACTTTCTCCAGAACCATTTCATTTTCCTCCTATATCATATAGTTCCAAGCACCGCCCGCCTGCCGTATGGACAAAATGCCGCAGGCGTGATACAATCGGGGTGTACTTTACCTACATTGTATTGATGCGCGGATTGTTTGTCAATATGCATTTGCAAATTTTTTCCGCGCCGGAAAGGAAGACTCCGGAATGGACCTCACCAGCTTTGCCGTGATCGGGCACCCGATCGGCCACACGATGTCGCCGTTTATCCACAGGCGCCTTTTTGCGCTTTCCGGCCTTTCGCCGGCCTACACCGTTCTGGACGTGCCGTCGATCGAGGCGCAGCTTCCGGCGCTGCGCGCGCTTTCGGGCTTCAACGTCACGATCCCGCACAAGAGCGCGATCCTGCCGTTCCTCGACGCGGTCGACGAAAAGGCGGCGCTGTTCGGCTCCGTGAACACGGTGAAAAACGAAAACGGCCGCATGAAGGGCTACACGACCGACGGCGTCGGCTGCGAAAAGGCGCTGCGGCGCTATGGGCTGGACTTTTCGGGCCGCCTTCTGATCCTCGGGCGCGGCGGCGCGGCGCGCGCCATCGCGTTTGAGGCCGTGCTCTCCGCCGCGTCGCCCGCGATCGATTTCGCCTGCCGCGACGCGTCGGTCGAAAAGGCCGAGGCGCTGGCGTCCGAGCTTAGCGGCCTCTGCGCGCGGCTCGGCAAGCGGGGGACGTTCCGCGTCCTGCGCTATGCGGCGCTCGAAAACAGCGACAGCCGCTACGACCTCGCGCTGAATACGACGAGCGTCGGCATGTA
>DSLFC04101__coassemble_315_pt1 | contig 45826 bp, 38 predicted proteins | sample DSLFC04101__metabat2_high_PE_006 | metagenome-assembled genome bin DSLFC04101
CGAAAAAAGAATGAAAAGCGGCGGTGCGGCCTTTCAGAAGGCTGCACCGCCGCTCGGCGTTTTGTTTTATTATATTATATATTATAATATTGCGTGGGGCTTACATGGAGGTCGGCACGGTGATGTTGAACATCGTGAGGACGTTCCGCAGCACGACGGCCGTCGCGCGGCAGAGCGTGAGGCGCGCCTGCATCAGGCCCTCGGCTTCGCCCTTGACGCGGCAGGCGTTGTAGAACTTGTGGAACTTCGTGGCGAGCTCGATCACGTAGCGCGTGATGCGCACCGGGTCGAAATCCTTCGCCGCCGCGACGATCTCGTCGGTGTATTCGGCGATATGGCGGATCAGGTCGACCTCCTCGGGCGCGGTGAGCTGCGCGAGCTCCTCGGCCGTGCAGTCGCGCGGCGTGATGCCGTCGGCCTCGAGCGCGCGCAGGATGCTGCAGATGCGCGCGTGCGCGTACTGGACGTAGTAAACCGGGTTCTGCGCGTCCTGCTTGACCGCGAGGTCGAGGTCGAAATCGAGCAGGGAGTTGGCCTCGCGCATGTTGAAGAGGAAGCGGGCGGAGTCGACCGGCACCTCGTCGAGCAGGTCGCCGAGCTGGATCGCCTTGCCGGTGCGCTTGCTCATGCGCACGATCTCGCCGTCGCGCATCAGGCGGACGAACTGCATCAGGATGATCTGGAGCTTGTCCGAATCCTCGCCGATGGCGTCCATCGCGCCCTTCATGCGGGCGACGTGGCCGTGGTGGTCGCTGCCCCAGATGTCGATGAGCAGGTCAAAGCCGCGGTCGAATTTGTTCTTGTGGTAGGCGATGTCCGCCGTGAAATACGTCGGGTTGCCGTTGGCGCGGACGAGCACCTCGTCCTTTTCGCCGCCGAACTCGGTCGCCTTGTACCAGACGGCGCCGTCCTTTTCATAGGTCAGGCCGCGGTCGCGCAGATAATCGACAACCGCCATGACCTCGCCGTCCTTGTGCAGGTCGCTTTCAAGGAACCAGCGGTCGTAGTGGACGCGGTACTTCTCCATGTCCGCCTGCATCTTGGCGATGTTGCGCGGCAGGCCGAAGCCGACGAGCGCGGCGCGGCGCTCCTCCTCGGAAACGCGCATCAGCGCGTCGCCGTGTTCCGCGGCGTATTCTTTGGCGAGGTCGAGAATGTCCTCGCCGTGGTAGCTGTCCTCGGGGAGCTCGGGCGGGTTTTCCGCGAAGAGCTGCTGGTAGCGGATCGAGAGCGAAAGGCCGAATTTGTCGAGCTGGTTGCCCGCATCGTTGACGTAGAACTCGCGCCAGACGTCGTAGCCGGCCGCGTCGAGCACGGCGGCAAGGCAGTCGCCGAGCGCGCCGCCGCGGGCGTTGCCCATGTGCATCGGGCCGGTCGGGTTTGCGGAGACGAATTCCACCATGACGCGGCGCTTTTTGCCGTAGTCGCTGCGGCCGTAGTTCTCGCCGGAGGCGAGCACGTCCTGCAGCACGTCGGCGTAGAAGGCCGGGCTCAAAAAGAAGTTCATAAAGCCGGGGCCGGCGGTTTCCGCTTTCGTGAAATAGGTGCCGGCGAGGTCGAGGTTTTCGAGAACGGCCGCCGCGATCTTCTGCGGCGCGGTGCGGAAGGCGCGTGCCGAAACCATCGCCGCGTTCGTCGCGAAATCGCCGTGCGTGCGGTCGGCGGGGCGCTCCACCGTGAAAGCGGGGATCTCCGCCTTCGCGAGCGTGCCGGCGTCCATGGCCTTTTCAAGGGCGCTGCGTACGGCGGCGCTGACCTGTTCTCTTGCAATGCTTACCGCTTTGGACATAGGGATTTTCCTTTCAGGTTGGATTTCGTATTCAGAAGCCGTCCGGTTCAGTTCGACGGCGCGCCGTCCTGCGTGCTGCCGCACTTTTTCAGGCGGACAAGGATTTCATTGTCGGAGGAGAGATGCGCGTCGAGATCCAGCGTATAGCGGATGCGCAGCTCGCCGCCCTCGGGGGAGAGGTCGTGCTTGAGCGTGTGCGTGAAGACGCCGAGCGAAAGCAGGCCCGCGCCGGTGTCGTACATGCACTTGTGGCGGCGCCCCTTCTCGAGCACGAGCCGCGTCGGGGAGCCGGGCGTCAGCATGGTGACCGTACCGGCCGGTTCGATTTTGAGGATTTTCTTGCGGCCCGTGTAGGGGGCGTCGTTGTCGTACTCCATATAGGAGATGTATTTGATGCCGTTGCGCTCGCTGTAGTCGCCGAGCGTGTCCACCTGGATCTCGCCGGTTTCCTGCTCGATCGTCTGGCGGCCGATGATTGTGATTTCGTAGTTTTCCTGCATGATGCTTCACCATAAGCCGCAGAGCGGCAAATTTCGTATCCGGTGCGCGGGGGCGTGCCGCCGCGCGGGCTGCTTGTTTAGTATTTCTCAATGTCGACGCGCTCGACCTGACCGTTGAGGTTTTGGCCGAGCAGCAGGTCCGTGACCTGCCGGAAGCCCTCGGTGATGTCGCTGACGCAGTACCGGTAGTCGGGCGCCTCCGCAGCCTCGCGCAGCAGGTTTTCGCTGCGCAGGATCTCGCGGCAGCCGAGCGCGGCCTCCAGCCCGGAATTGATCAGTGTGACGCCGCTGCCCATCACGCTGCGGATCGTCGCGCTGATGATCGGGTAATGCGTGCAGCCGAGGATCAGCGTGTCGACGCCGCGCTCGCGGATCGGCGCGAGGTAGCGCTGCGCCACGAGCCGCGTGATCTCATCCTGCGGGGAAACGAAGGCGTTTTCAACGAGCGGCACAAAGAGCGGGCAGGCCTGCTCGAAAACCTCGATGTCGGGGTTGATCTGCCGGATCTCCCGGCGGTAGGAGCCGGAAGCGATCGTGGCCGCCGTGCCGATGACGCCGATGCGCCCGTTCCGGGTCTGCTGCACCGCGGTCTGGGCCGTGGGGCGCAGCACATCGAGGTACGGCACCGGCAGCGCTTCGCCGATGTCGCGCGCCGTGGAGCTGACGGTGCCGCAGGCGGCCAGCACGGCCTTCACGTCGTGCTGCAGAAGGAAGTTCATGTCCTGCTTCGCATAGCGGCGGATGGTCTCGCGGCCGCGCGAGCCGTAGGGCACGCGGCCGGTATCGCCGAAGTACAGGATGCGCTCGTTCGGCAGAATGCGCATCAGTTCCTTGACGGCGGTCAGGCCGCCGAGGCCGGAGTCGAATACGCCGATGGGTCTGTTATCCATAGTTATCATTCATTCTTTCTTTTCCGGATTTGAGCCGGGGCGCCGCCCGTCTTGCATGGCTGTGCGGGGAGGCGGGCGCGTCTCCGGGCCGTCCTCACCGCGCGCCGTTCTTTTCCAGCGCGCAGAGGATCAGCTTTTCGAGCAGCGCGCCGTAGGGCAGGCCGCAGGCGTCCCAGAGCTTCGGATACATGCTGATCGAGGTGAAGCCCGGCAGCGTGTTGATCTCGTTCAGGATGACCTTCTTATCCTTTTCAGTCACAAAGAAGTCGACGCGCGCAAGGCCGTCGCAGCCGAGCAGGTTGTAAGCCCGCACCGCCGTGCGGCGGATCTCCTCGGCGACCTCGGGGTCGAGCCGGGCCGGGATGTAGAGCTGCGCGACGCCGTTTTTGTACTTGTCGTCGTAGTCGTAGAATTCCGCCGCGGCGCCGATCTCGCCGACGATCGAGGCCTCGCTCTTGCCGCGGTTGCCGAGCACCGCGCACTCGACCTCCTGCCCGACGATGCCTTCCTCGACGACGATCTTCACGTCGTGCTGGGCGGCAAGGCGGATCGCCGCGTCAAGCCCTTCCGGCGACGAAACCTTCGTGATGCCGACGGAGGAGCCGGCGTTCGCGGGCTTGACAAAGACCGGGAAGTTGAGACGCGCGCCGATCTTCGTCAGGATCTTTTCGCTGTTTTCCGCATAGCGGTCGGCGTAGAACCAGAGATAATGCGCCTGTTCGATGTTGGCGCTTGCGAGCAGGGAGTGGGTGACGGCCTTATCCATGCACAGGGCGGAAGCGAGCGTGCCGCAGCCGACATACGGGATTCCGGAGAGCTGGAACAGGCCCTGAATCGTGCCGTCCTCGCCGTTTTTTCCGTGCAGGACGGGGAACACAACGTCGATTTTGCGGATCGAGCAGGTGCCGTCCGGCTCGAGGACGACGAGGCCCGCCGTGCTGCGGTCCGGCGAAAGAAAAGCGGTGCGGTTTTCCGGGTGTTCGACCCACGTGCCGTCCTCAATCGCGTCGATGCCGCCGGAATAGAGCAGCCAGCGGCCGTCCTTTGTGATGCCGAGCGTCAGAATGTCAAATTTTTCCGTATCCAGATTGCGGAGGATGGAGGAGGAGGACATCAGGGAAATCTCATATTCCGAAGATGCGCCGCCGAAAACCACACACACCGTCTTTTTCACAATGATCACCGTTCCTTGTTGATTTTTTATCGGAGCGCCGCGCTTGCGGTGCGCCCCAAACAAGCCGGCCGAAGCCGGTGCATCTTATTTCTAGGCTGAATCAATTCAGTATAGCATATTCGTATGCGTTTTTCAAGCGCCGATATGCGGTTTGGGCCGCATAAACCGGCGGCGCGCGGGAAAGACTAACCGGGACCGCAGCGAGTGCGGCCAATATCAAAATGGAAAGGACCCGATAACGATGAATAAGCTGAAATGCAGCGTAACGACCTGTCGCCACAACCAGAACGAGCTGTGCAGCCTGCAGAAGATTCAGGTGGACGGCCCGGCCGCGATGGAGAGCCGGGAGACGTGCTGCGGCTCCTACGCGGAACGCACGAAGTCCGCAAGAAACGAGGCGGCCTGCGGCTGCGGCTCCGCAAGCGAGCAGACGGATATCCACTGCAGCGCCGCGCACTGTGCGTATAACGAAAACAAAAAATGTCATGCGGAAAACGTCAGCGTCGGCTGCTGCTGTTCGGACCCGAGCGTGGTCAGCGAAACCGAATGCTGCACTTTCCAGCCGCGCGCGTAAAAACAGAATCTGTCCCTGCCTGCGGGCGGTACGGCCTCAAGCCGCGCCGCCCGTTTGTTTATTCTCTGGAGCCCGACAATTCAAAAATCAATGAAGATGTCGATTTGAAACAATTTTGTTGCGGTTTACAGATGAAAAGTGTATACTGTATGTAAAATAAGTCGACAGGAGGGCACCATGAGCACGGCGAGATTGATCCATATACTTTCCATATTGCAGCAGAAAACCAATGCGGAAAAGGCTCTGACTCTGCATGAGATCCACAGCCAATTGCTGCGTCTGTATCCGGAAGAATACTGTTCCGAACAGCGGGTGCGGTATGACCTTTCCGTACTGAAAGGTTTAAGCAGTGTGGGCGCACTTTCCGTTCGGGTGGAATCAGAGGCCGGGGCGCACAACCAGCTTCGCTATAAAGCTTATCATCCCGGGTTTGGTCTGAACGAAGCCCGGATGGTTTTTGATTCGATTTCCATCAGCCGATTTTTAAGCCTGCAGCAAAAGAATACGTTGATTTCCCAGCTCGAAGGGTATCTTTCCGATCAGGAGGTGCGGCAGCTCCGCCAGCGGGTACAGACGCGGGACTGTCTGATGCAAAACGAGAAGCTGCCGCAGACCTTGCTGATGCTTTATCGGGCTCTGGATGTCCGCCGCTGTCTCGATTTTACCTACTGCAAATTTGACCTTGACGGGCGCCAGAAACCGGTCAAGCAGTACCATCGGATCCTGCCGCTGATGGTCATCTGGGAAAAGGAGCACTACTATCTGGTGGCGCTGAATCCTGACCATCCCGAAGACGACCAGCAGAGAAACTACCGTGTGGACCGCATGACGAATCTTTCCCTGTCGGTCAAGTTTTGGCGCAAGGTTCCATCCGTTCCGCTGCGCTACGGGCAGTTTGATATGTTTCCGGCCAAAGAAAAATGCCGGGTGACCTTCCGGCTGCACCGCGATCTGCTGGACTTGGCGTTCGAGACTTTCGGCACGAATATTCGGCCCGTGGTCGATCGGGAGAAAGACGACTGGATTCGTTTTACAGCCGAGGCCGAGCTCTCCACCGGCTTTGAACGGTGGGTGCTGGGACAGGCGGACAAAATCGAAGTGCTGGACCCGCCGGCCGTGCGTCTCCGTCTGCGCAAGCTTCTACAGAATTTATGTGACTACTACCGCGATTGAGCGGTAGTTTTTTTATGCGATTTATCTTAGATTATCATTTTATGAAAATCTAAACCGATATAATATAAGAGCAATAAATCCATATTCCACCCGGATTAGAGCAAGGAGGTAGTGTGAAAAATACTTTTTCACACACGATTTGTGCCTTTGCCGCAACGAGCAAAGCGGCAATCGGCTTCGCCGACCGGCACAAAAAAATAATAAGGAATGATGATTAATATGCAAAAGGAACTGCTGGAATATTTCCAGAGCACGCGCATCGGGCCGGGCCTGCTGCTGGCTGAAGCGCCCACAGGTTATGGAAAGACCTATCAATCTGTACAGGCGATTTACGCCTACCTCAAGCAGGGCGGGAACAGCCGTATTCTGTTTGTCACGCCGCTTTTGAAAAACCTGCCCGTGGACGATCTGCGCCGGGCCTATGAGCAGGACGGACGCGGACCCATGTTCGAGCGGGAAGTGCTGGTGCTGCGGTCCACAGTCGACACCGTGCTGGATGCACTGGAGGATCTGAGGGTACCGAGTCAATTTCAAACGAAGGCCTATTATGCGCTGGAAGCCGCCTGCCGAAAATACAGGCGTTATCACGACCAGAAAGGCGATGCCGCCGCGGAGCTGGCCAAAGAACTGTATGAGTCGATCCGCACGGATCTGGAGCCTGCATTTCGCCGTGAGCTGGAAGCCGGTCTGCGCAAAGCGTTTCCCGGCGGTCCGGAGAAGCGGCGGGAAGCCATCCGTCAACAGGCGCGCTACCGATGGATCGCCGCACTTTATCCGGCGGTTTTCTGGCAGGATTACAAGGTGCTGTTGTTTTCCGTCAAAAAATTGATGACCCGGAATGTTCCGGTGGTGGAGCCCAGTTTTGACTGCCTGTCCGATCGGATGCTGAAAAGCGCCATCCTCTGCATCGACGAGTTTGACGCTTCCCGCGCGGCGATTCTGGAAAGCCTGATCGAGAAATCGCTGGAATTGCGGGCGGACTACATGCAATTGTTTCTTCAGGTTTACAAGGGTATTCAGATGCACCAAGCCAGCCGCGAGCTGATTGCGCTGCGCGACCGGTACGAAGCGGGCCGCACACTGACCTGGCAGGAACTGCTGGAGCAGGCCGAGAAGATTTATCAGGATGGCGCGTTGCGCTACAGCATGAAAACCGTGGGGCGCGGCGTCGATCGGGGCCGGAACTTTTTGTTCCACGATACCTCTTATCTGACGGTGCTGGACGACAAAAGGACCCACATCCGCGCCGTATGCAATGATGAGCAGGCGCAGGTACAGATCCATTTTGACACGCCGGAGGAATATCAGGCGCACAAAGAAGAGGCGCGCCTCGTTTTGCAGACGCTTCTGCGGCGCATCCATGTATTTTTGCTGCGGTTCCAGCGGTATGTCTACGGTTGGGCCGACGCCTTTGCCCGGCAGGTCAATGCGGGCAGGCAGCCGGAGGAAGATCGATATCAGGTGACCGCCGCAGCAGAAAGCATCTTCCGGGAATACGGCTTGAGTCCTGATCAGGTCCGTCTGATGACAGATGGTCTGGAAGAGCGTGTGGGGATGCCGCGCGATTCGGTGGCGCCGGACCTTTCCTTCTATGAAAACGGGTTTCGGCTGTTTGAGTTCATTGACGATGACCGTCACCGCACGCAGACGCGGCTGCAATATCTGCAGCTGCAGAGTACCCCCGAAAAGATAATGCTCTACCTCTGCCGCCGGATTAAGGTGGTGGGACTGTCCGCCACCGCCTGTCTGCCCACCGTACTGGGAAATTATGACCTGCGGTATCTGCGTGAACAGCTGGGTGACAGCTACCGCACGCTCTCGGCCGATACGCAGAACGCCATCCGCCGCGAGATGGAAGCGCTCTGGGCGCCTTATCGGGACGGGAAAATCCGGGTTTCTCTGGAGGTCGTTGACCGGCAGCCAATGCCGCAGCTGGAACAGCTGGAAGCAATCTTTGGCTCCCGCCCTAAGGCGCAGCTGTATGGACAGCGGCTTGCCTGCTTAGGCGCACAGCAGTATGAAGTAGAGCGCTATTGCAACCTGTTCGCTGCAATGAAGGCCTTCTGGCAGCACAGCGAGATCCAGTCCTTTCTCTGCCTGAACCAGCTGCTGCCCGCCCCGGGGAAAATTGCGCTGGATGAGGATCTGCTGCGTGACGCGCTGGAAGATCTGCGCTGCCGATTCGCCCCCGACGGGCAGGGCGAACTGTTGGTGCTGCGCAGCGGGGACCGCTTTGAGGAGAACAAGGCTGATCTGCTGCAAAACTTGAGCAAAGGAGAACGCCGGATGATCTTTTCCAGTTACCAGACCCTTGGCGCCGGACAGAATCTGCAGTATCCCGTTCGGGATCGCACAGGTCTTGTTCCGCTGGGGAGCGGTGAAAACCGTACCGACAGCCGTTCGGCCTGTAAGGACGTCGACGCCTTGTATCTGGGAGACATCACCCATGTGAGCGTCAATATCAGGGATGCCGAAAACTGGCAGGGGAAGGACCTGATGCAGTATTGCTTTCAGGCGGAATGCCTCTATCAAAACGACGAAATCTCCTACAGCATTCTGCAAGGGCTGCTGAAAAACGGCATCGGTGTTTTTTCCGGCAGAAAGGAAATAAAGGCAGAGGCTCAGGCGCATATCCAGCGATGTCCGAGCTTTTCCGGCCGGGTCACACGGGATGTGGTGCAGGCAGTGGGGCGGATGAACCGCACGTTTCTCAAAAGGCCGACGGTCTATCTGTTCACGACCACCAGGGTGCTGAAAAAGCTCGATGCCGAATGTCTGGCGGGACGGCTGCTTTCTCCGGAAATGCAGGCGCTGGCTCAGGCGGGACGTGCTCTGCAGGCGGCGGGACAGCCGACCGATACGGCCCATCTGGAAGCGGAACGGGTGGCTGCGCGCGGCAACGCCTATCTGATGCGGATGCTCAGTGTGCCCTGGACGGCTGAGAGCATGTCTTTGTGGAAGCAGCTGCGCCGGACAGTGCTTTGCCATCCCAGAGCCGAAGCGGCGCTGCGTCAGACGGATCCTGTTGTCCGCACGTATTATTTGCCTCTTCCGCCCGGCCAATCCCGGTACTTCTACGCCCAGAAGGGCGATTTTTCCGAGGTACGGCTGGCCCCCGGGGCCGATAAGGAAGCCTTTGCCGCTGCGCTGCGCAAAGAGCACTTTTCTGCCGGGCCGACGGAAGTAAGCGCCGAGGAAGCGAGACTGCCCGTTCTGCTTCGTTACCCCGGTCTGCGCGCCCACTTCGAAGCAGAGGGGTGGGCCACCGAATTTGGCGACGGGCCTTATATGCTGAGTCCCGTTCTTTTCCAGAATGTTTACAAGGGCGCTCTCGGCGAGGTGGTCGGCGCTTACATTCTGCGGCAGGAATTGGGCCTTTGCCTGCGGGACATCGAAGACCCTGCCTGCTTCGAGTGCTTTGACTTTGTCGGTTCTGACGGGACATGGTTTGATTTCAAGCACTGGAAGAGCAGCACCCGCCAGGACGAAGATGCCGTGCGCCGCAAAACGCTGGCCAAGCTGGACGCGGTGGGCGGACGACGGGCGTTTCTGATCAATCTGATCGCGGAGCCATCATTTGCCCCGGCCTGTACGGCGGATGACCGGCTGGTGGAGCTGCCGGGCCTGCTGCTGCCGGACGGCACGGTGAACCGGCAGGCAATGCAATATTTAGGGAGGTGGTTGTGATGATTCCGACCAATCAACTGCAAATAACCTTTGACCATGAAGCCATCGCAAACGATTTTGTGATACTGGAAGCCAAACGGGATAGCGGCGATTACCGCAACAGCCTGGTGCCGGACCTTGCCCTGCAGGTCGGATGCGCTCTGGCAGTGGTGTATACATACGGCGACTGCTGCTACATTCTGTATGACCGGAAAAAAGCCGACCGGAACCGGCTGAAAGCGGCGTTGGAAGGTGAAGCGGACGACATCCGGCTGCGGGAAGTTCCTTCCACTGCGTTTGTCCCCAAACACGCCTATCTGCTGGCGCAGCTGCTTTGTAACGCCCTGCCGGCTTTGGGCGCCGGCGGGAAGATGTACCATAACCTGACCGGCAAGCTCTACCGCTGGGATTCCTCGTGGCGCCGCGGCCGGAGAGAGGTGCCGTACTGCTTGTGGGCCCTGCGGATTCAACTGACCTGGGACAACTGCGTCAAGCTTTCCGTGGTGACATTCCGCCCGGCCGACCGCAAGAAAATCAAGCGGGGGGAAGCGCAGTATCTCTTCGACAAGCAGAGCAGCTGCCTGCGCCGTCTCATGCGGGAGGACCCGAATCAAGATGCGCCGCGCTTTGTCATCGGCAATCCGGATCCCGACAAGAAAAACACGGTCTCCTTTTTGGAGTTTGGCTCCATTGAGGCTTTTCGCAGCTCCCGAGTCGGTGTGCTGTGGACATTCCTGACGGACGTATCTTCGCAGCTGGCGCCCTATCTGACGTTCAGCATTCAGCCTTTGCAGGAGGAAGTTCGTCTTGGCGAGCGAGTGGCTGACCCCAAAATGAAAGGCATCCGGGCAAGACTGCGGGAAGTGCCGATCTATCTGGAGGATACCGTTGGCGACGATGCTTCCGCCGCACTGACTGCGAAGCTGTGTCGGCAGCTGGATCGGTACAGCGGCATATCGCTGCAGGAGGGAACCGCAGGGGCCGGAGATGCGTTGTTCCGCATTGTCCACAACAGGGACTTCTATGCCGCCTGCCCCGAACAGGACCCGCATCAACAGGCGCCGGCACACTGCGCCGTACAGCATTTGACGGTGGAAGACTTCCAGTTTAAGGGGGCGGACGGTACCGAGAAGAAAGAAGATGCCGCCCTGCGCAAAGCCTTGCAGGAGATGGCTGTCAAACTGGATATCCTGCACGGCCGCCTTACCTGTTATGACTGGGCCGCCCTCGGCTATGGTGCACCGGTCAACTTTGTGATCATACCCGAAGAAACCAAAGGCAAGGACAAGCTGACGCACTACCGCCGCCTGCAGATCCTGCCGGACGGCACTTTGCAGTTCTGCCAATGGCAGGAGCAGCCTTTCTGGGAGGATCCCGAGAAAGAGAAGATTGCCGCCGCTTTCCGCAGGACGAATGGTCAGCTGGATTTTGATGTGGAAGGGCTGATCTATATGTCCGCCGACGACATTCAGATCATCCGCAGGACAGAGCGGTACACGCTGCCGGATATGGAAAAGCTGCAAACCCTGCTGTCTTCGTCCTGGGACGGGAAAATACTGGAGGTTGCGCCCATACTGGCAATTGCACGCGGCTTTTTGCCCGCCGTCGAGAAAAAAGACAGGAAACACCTCGAGGAGATCTGCAGCGATCTGGCGGCGCTGTCACCCGAAACTGCCGGCAAAGAGATCCGCAAATGCCTCAAACTGCGGTCATCCATTGGCGGACGGGTGAACAAGCAGATTTTTGACCAGACCGGTATGCTCATCGGCAACGAACTCAAAAGAAGGAAAAATCTTGAAGCGCTGATGGGCGGTACACTGGGGATTTGCCTGTTCAGCCAGAATGGAGCGCAGTACTATTACGGCGGATACCGGGCCCAGTCCCTGTTCTATTCGCTGGCGCGCGCCTGCCGTATCCGGAAGGTGACGGCTACCGGCGGCGCCCCGCACTTCGAAAAGTATCTGCCCCTGCTCGAGGTGGATTTTGTCCGTGCCAGCGCCTGGACGGTGCTGCCGTTCCCCTTTAAGTATCTCAGGGAATGGAGACCGACGTACCTTCTACAACGTCTACACGGACAAGGAGAAAATCAGCCTGACCGGCACGAAGCAGTGGAACGATTACAACGATGCGATGGGCCTGCGGCCGGAGCTTCCGCAGGGCGAAGTAAATAGCGACACAGATAATGTCCTTGGTTTGACGGTTGAGCGGTATCGCGTGCGCGAAAAAGCGATTGCGCATTATGAGCCCGACGATGCCAGCCGGGACGGCGCGCTCGTCGAAAACAATGCGTTTGCGATAGAGAACACGCTGGTCGGCTCGGTGAATATTCAGGGCACCAAGACCTGGGAAGGCGAAATCGGCAAAGAGCCGAAGCTGACGCTGGAGCGCCGCCCGGCCGGATCGTCGGAGGAATGGATGCTGGTTGCAAACGCAAAACCGGTGTGGAGCGATACCGGGGAGACGACGTGGACGTTTACTTATACCAATATGGATAAGTACGACGAACAGGGCGTGCTGCTCGAATACCGTGTGCGCGAGACCGTTCCGGATGGATACGACGTATTTTACACGGATGGCACAGCCGAAGATACCGATGTGCCGGACGGTGCAGAGGAAACGACTGTAGCCGGACTGCAGATCACCAATGTCCGCCGCGTGGCGCTTTCCGTAGAGAAGTTCTGGAACGGGGAGATGCCCGCGAAAGACGCGGCGGTGCAGGTTGGCCTGTACCGGACGACCGACCCTGAAATGGTCGGTTCTGCAGAAGGCGAAGCCGTAACGGAAGAGGCGCAGGGAACAGACGGCGCGAACCGTACGGCGGAGCTGAACGCGGAGAACGACTGGAAAGCGACGTTTGCGGAGCTTCCGAAATACGATGCGGTGCATGCGCTGTATTACTACTATGCGCTTGAGCTGAACGCAGAGGGCAAACCGGTCGAAAACGACGGGAAGATCACATACGGTGAGTCGGACTACCGCGTCTCGTATGTCTTTGAGGATGGTGTGACGGAGATCACCAACAGGCAGATCGCGGCGCTGTCCGGTACAAAGACATGGGTGGACGGCAGCGATGAAGCGCGGCCGGATACGCTGGAGCTGACGCTGCGGCGCACGACGGAGCCGGATGCGGAAAATCCCGTTTGGGAGACGGTTGATCTGGAAGCGGAGAACATCACGCTGACCTGGACGGATACGGACACCGACGTGTGGACCTACACCTATGCAGACCTGCCGCTGAACGCGCCGAACGGCGACGCTTATACGTATGCCGTTGCGGAGCGCGTCCCGGATGGCTGGGATGTGTACTATGCGGATACCGTACCCGTCGATGAAGCACCGGCATTGGATAAGGCGGAAGAAGCGGGCGATGCAGAGGGTGGGGAAGACGCTGAAGCGGCGTCCGTACCGGCCCGCGACAGATATCTGACCAATGTGCGGCGCGGCAATCTGACCGTCGAAAAAACGGTTGACGGCGCATATGGAGACCATGAGCAGGCCTTTGCGTTCTCGGCAGTATTCCGTCTGCCGGAGGACTTCACTGGTGAAGCCGACGGCGTGTACGGAACGTACACTGCGGCGGGCAGCGACGAAGCGGAGCCGATCGAGTTCACGGACGGCACCGCGGAAGTGACGTTCACACTCCGGGACGGCGAGCGCATCGAGTTTGCCGGCCTGCCCGGCGGCACGGATTACCGGATTGCGGAGACCGACGCATACGGGCATCTGTCAACAAGCACCGGAGAGACCGGGGAAGTCCCGGCCGGAACGACGGCTGCTGCGGCGTTTGTCAACACGCGTGAGGACGACCCGTTTGCCGGCCTGCGCGTTCTGAAAACGGTTTCCGGTACCGACGGCGAAACGGACCGCGCGTTCCATTTCACCGTGACGCTGGCCGACGATTCTGTAAACGGAACGTACGGCGATATGGAGTTTGTCAATGGCGCGGCGCAGTTTGCACTGCGTGACGGCGAGGCGAGAACGGCGACAGGACTGCCGGCCGGTATCGGTTATACCGTGACGGAGGAAGAAGCGAATCAGGACGGCTACACCACGACGGTGACCGGAAATACCGGAACGCTGGAAGCCGGCATTACGGCACAGGCGGCCTTTGACAACGCGAGAGATAAGAAGGCAGAGCCGACGCCGTCCGCAGAGCCGACACCGACGTCCGAGCCTACACCGACTGCTGCACCTACACCGACAGCCGAGCCGACCCCGACGCCAAAGCCGGAAGAGAGCGATGCTGTACAGACCGGTGACGAAACGGATCTGACTGTACCGAGCATGCTGTTCCTGATGTCTGTTTCCGGCCTGACGGCAGCCGTTGTCGTGCGGCGCCGCAGACGCAGAGCGCGGGGCGCATCGCGCAAATAAAGATAAGCTCGTATTCGGGCAGTCGAAATAAAGACTGCGATTGAATGCACAATATGACGGGCAGGGCATCCGGAAAACCGGATGCCCTGCCTTTTTGTGTGGGAAAGCCCGCACTCTGCGCCCTAAAGCTATACGGCGCAGAGGACAGGCTCTATTCATTTTTTCGGTTGATCCTTCTGCTGGTTTCCGCGCAGCTTTTCCGCGACACGGTACCGCAGAATAGGGAAAGAAGCGGAGCGGGGAAGGAACGGTTTGCTTTTCGCACCGCGGATATGGTATACTGTTACCATACTGAAACCGGAGGGATACGCATGTTTGCGGATTATCAGAACGGCCTTGTGAACCTGTCTGCATCCATCCTGAAATCGTTCGGCGTTGAGCCGGCGCACCCGACGCTGCCGCAGATGGACGCGCTGCTTGCGCGCCCGTTTAGCAATGTGGTCGTCATGCTGCTCGACGGCATGGGCGCGGACACGGTGCGGAGCCTGCTGCCGCCGGACGGTTTTTTCAACACGCACATGGAGGGCGTGCTTTCCTCCGTGTTCCCGCCGACGACAACGGCGGCCACCATCGCGCTGATGGCGGGCAGGATGCCGTGCGAGACGGGCTGGCTCGGGTGGAAGCAGTACTTCCCCGCGCTCGACAGGATCGTCGTCCCGTTTACGAATACGGACTACTACACGAAAGAGCCGATCACTGCCTGCCATGCGGCGTCAACGTATATCCCGTGGAATTCCATTTTCGACGCGATCGACGGCGCCGGCGTCGGGCGCGCGTACCACGTTTCGCCGTTCGGCAGGACGCGGACCGACACGTTCGACGCGTGGCTGCACAGCATCCGGTCGATCTGTGCGGCTGAGGGCCGGAAGTTCGTCTACGCGTACTGGGAGGAGCCGGACAGCATCATGCACCAGACGGGCTGCCGCTCCGCGCAGACGGCGGCGGAGCTGCGCAGGCTGGAGGCGGCCGTTGCGGCGCTGGCCGAAACGCTCGAGGATACTTTGCTGATCGTGACGGCGGATCACGGCCACCGGGACACGACGTATTACAGCCTCGAGGACTATCCGGAGATCCGGGAGATGCTGGTGCGTCCGACGTCGCTCGAGCACCGGGCGGTCGTGTTTTATGTGCGGGACGAAGACCGTGCGCGCTTCCCGGCGGCTTTCCGCCGCGCGTTCGGCGCGGATTTCCTGCTGTTCACGAAAGCGGAGGTGCTCGAAAAGCAGCTTTTCGGGCCGGGTGCGCATCACCTGCTGTTTGAGACCTTCATCGGGGATTTTCTCGCGGTGTCCGTTTCGGACAAGGGCATCGTCGAATCGCGCGCGTGCAGGCAGTTCCGCTCGAACCACGCCGGCATGACGCGCGAGGAAATGGAAATCCCGTGGATCGTGGTGCGCCGGTAAGGCATTCGGCGCATCGAATGCCCTGCCCGGAAATGTGCAAAAAAGCGGCGCGCGATCACACGGGAAGAAAGGATTTGTACATGACGGAGCTGGAACAGGAGCGGTTCCGCGCGGCGCGGGAAAAGGCGCTGCAGCGGACGAAGGGGGCGCAGGGCATCGGCACGCTTTCGGAAAAGGCGCTGCACGCGGCGCTCAAGGCGTACTATGAGCCGGACGACGAGAGCCGCGAGGTCGCGCTCGGCGGCTTTGTGGCGGATATTGTCGGCGAGGAGGGGATCATCGAGATCCAGACGCGCGGCTTTGAGCGGCTGCGCGGCAAGCTCGAGGCCTTTCTGGAGGCCGCGCGCGTCACCGTTGTCTATCCGGTGGCGGTCGAGCGGCAGCTGCGGTGGATCGACCCGGGGACCGGCGAAGTACTGCCGCCGCGCAAAAGCACGAAAAAGGGCATACCGTTCGACGTGCTGCCCGAGCTCTACAAGATCAAGCCGCTGCTGACGCACCCGAACTTCCGGCTGCGCCTTGCGCTGCTGGCACTGACCGATTACAAGTATCTGGACGGCTACGGGAAACAGAGGAAGATCCGCGCAAGCCGCGGCGAGCGTGTGCCGGAGGCGCTGCTCGGGGAGATCGACTGCGCCTGCCCGGCGGATTACGCCTGCCTGCTGCCGGAAACGCTCGAGGGGGAATTCACGGCCGAACAGCTTGGGCGGGCGCTGCACCGTCCGGCGGCGCAGGCGCGTATCGGCATCAACGTGCTGTGTGCGCTCGGCGTTCTCGAACGCACGGGAAAGGCCGGTCGGGCGTATCTGTACAGGCGGATTTTCTGAGCGGAAACCATGCGGTTTTCCTTGACTTTTGCATAGTGGTGTGCTATTCTGTACCGATATACACAACGCACCCCATAAAGTCAGGAAAGGAGGATACGCATGACGATGCGAGAAGAAGCCGAGCATCTTCTGCACGGCTGCGGGCTGCTCGACGTGCTTCGGCGGTACGGCGAGCCGGTCGTCACCGGAAGCTGCAGCATGGACATGATGGCCTGGAATGACCTCGACCTGTACGTCGTCGAGAACGACTCGATTTTTGCGCAATGGTTTGCGCTGGCGCACGCGCTCTGCGACGCGCTGCAGCCGGTCAAGGTCGAAGTGCAGCGCGAGCCGGGCAAATTGTTCCTCGGCATGGAAACGGAGATCACCGGCACGCGCTGGAACGTCGACATCTGGGTGAAGGACCGCGCCGGCGTCGAAGCGTCAAAGGCTTACTGCGCCCGCGTTCGCCGGCGCGCCGACGCGGACCCCGCCGTGCGCGCGGCGATCCTGTCAATCAAAAAAGCGCTGATCGACAGGCGGCTGTACGGGCTGCGAAAGCTCCCGGAGCGCCACTACCACAGCGACGAGATCTACACCGCGGTGCTCGACGAGAACATCCGGACTGTGGAAGCGTTTTTGCAGAAGCATCCGAAATAAGCAGAGAGACAAAGAAGACAAAACGAAAGGCCCCTGTTCCGAAAAGGAACAGGGGCCGCTTTGCTTGTGCGGCTATACAGATGAAAGTCAGCTGGAAGATTCTGCCGGGCAGAGCGCGTCGAGGCTGTGCAGGCAGCCGGCTGAACCACGGCCGCTGCGGTCGATGCGGAGAAAACTGCAGCCCGCACGCGAGGCGGTGGCGGCGTCCTTGTCCTCGTCGCCGATAAAGACGAGCGCTTCCATCGCAGCGGAAAAGTGTGCGGCGATCTGCCGGAGTCCGGCCGGGTTCGGTTTGCGGAAGCCGCAGGTGCCGGAGGAGACGTACAGGTCGATGTACGGCAACAGCGGCACGATGTCCGCGCGGAACAGCGCGTCCGGCATGCCGGAGGGCAGGTCGGTCAGCACGGCGGTCTTGTGGCCGTGCATTTGCAGACGGTGCAGGGCGGGGATAGAATCCGGATAAAGGACGGGGGAGAGCCGGAGGCCGCGGAAGAAAATTTCCGCGGCGGCCTGCGGGTCGACCGGGCTCGGCCAGTGCGAGAGGCAGGCGGCGAACATCTCGGCGGGCGGATACTCGATCTCGCGCCCGGTGATGCGCGGGTTGAAGGCGGTGAGCCGCGCGGCAGCTTCCGCGAGGTCGTCTGCCGTGCAGGCCGGGCAGAGCGCGTCGGCTACAGCGCGGAAGCCCTGCGGGTAGAGGGCGCTCCAAGCGGCGGGCATGCCGGCGTATTCCATCAGCGTGCCGCCGCAGTCGAAAACAAATACCGCCATGTCAGACCTTCAGCTTCCGGAAATTGATCTTCAGGCTCCGCGCGCTGTGCAGGCGCGGGCCTTCGACGCCGCTGCGGCGCATGTAGACGCTCTGCACGAGGCCGAAGCCGAGATACAGGCAGATGGCGCTGCTGCCGCCGGCCGAGAAGAACGGCAGCGTGACGCCCATGACGGGCAGAAGCGCAAGGCACATGCCGATGTTCGAGACGGACTGCAGCGCGATCAGCCCGAAGAAGCCGAAGCACATGCAGCGCCCGAGATCGTCCCGCGCCTTGGAGGCGATGTACAGCACGCGCAGCAGGTAGAAGAGCAGAAGCAGGATGATCGCCGTGCAGCCGAGGAAGCCGAGCTCCTCGCCCGCGACGGAGAAGATGTAGTCGCTGTGCTGGAACGTGACGTAGTTCGATTCGACGCGCGGCCCGCTGAACAGGCCCTTGCCGGTCAGCTGGCCGCTGCCGATCGAGAGCCGGCCCTGATACTGCTGGTAGCCCTCGTCGAGCTGGACCGCCGGGTCGTCGAGGTTGTACACGGAGGTGAAGCGCTTGATCTGGTACTCGCTGAGCACGAAGTTCCAGAGAATCGGCACGCTGACGGCGACCAGCGCGCCGAGCAGCACAAAATACCGGATCTGCACGCCGCCGGCAAGGCTCATGCAGAGGAACATGGCGAAGAACACGATCGCCGCGCCGTCGTCGCCCTGAAAATGGCAGAGCAGGATGGGGACCGCGGCGTGCACCGCGAGCAGCATGACCTGGCCGGGCTTCCGGATCAGCCCGCGCTCCCGAAGGATCGCAATGTGCTTGGAATAGGTGATCATGAACAGGATCTTCACGAGCTCGCTCGTCTGGAACGTGCGCCCGGCAATGCTGATCCACGCGCGGGCGTCGACGCCGCCGCCGCCCTGCACGCTGACGCCGAAAAAGATCGTGTACAGCATCAGGAAGAACGAGAAGCCGGCGAGCAGTAGCCAGAACGAGGCGATGCCCTCGTAGTCGATCGACGAGAGCGCCACGGCGGCGACCAGACCCAGAATCGTGACAAAGAGCTGCGTCTGGAAGTAGTCGGTCGCTGTGGCGCGCGAAACGCTTTTGAGCAGCAGCAGGCTGAATGCGGCGATGGCGAGCATCAGCAGCCAGAGGATTTTATCGATGCGCCGGAAATAGGCGGCGATATGCAGAAAAAACCGGTTGTTGGCCAATGGGGTCACCCGACCTTTCAAAACTCAATCGGCGCGGCGCCGAAAAACCGCGGCGGGGCGGGAATGCGCCCGGCTTTTCCGGCCTGCGCCGCGGACAGGAAAACAGCTTAAATTACAAATAGTATAGCACACGGCCGCCGGTTCAGCAATCTTTTTCAAAATTTTACGAAAGAAAAAGAATCCCTTTACGAATCCCGCGTTTTGAGCTATAATCAAAGCAGAAATCACACGATCGCGCGCCGCGCCGCCCGGGCTGCAGACAGGCCGGGGCGGCGGGCGGCGCAGATGCAAGGAGAGGCGGATATCAAAATGCTTACGGATATTGAAATTGCCCAGCAGACAAAGCTCAGGCCCATCGCGGAGATTGCGCGGGAGCTCGGCGTGCGGGAAGAGGAGCTCGAGCCGTACGGCCGCTTCAAGGCGAAGCTCAACGACGGGCTTTTCTCGCGCCTGAAAGAAGGCCCGGACGGAAAGCTGATTCTCGTCACGGCGATCAACCCGACGCCGGCGGGCGAGGGCAAGACGACGACGACGGCCGGACTCGGCCAGGCGATGGCGAAAATCGGAAAAAAGGCGGTCATCGCGCTGCGCGAGCCGTCGCTCGGCCCGGTGTTCGGCATCAAGGGCGGCGCGGCCGGCGGCGGCTACGCGCAGGTCCTGCCGATGGAGGACATCAACCTGCACTTCACGGGCGACATGCACGCGATCACCTCGGCGAACAATCTGCTCTGCGCGATGCTGGACAACCACATGCAGCAGGGCAACGCGCTCGGCATCGACCAGCGCCGCATCCTTGTGAAGCGCTGCGTCGACATGAACGACCGCGCGCTGCGCAACATCGTCGTCGGCCTCGGCGGCAAGATCAACGGCGTCCCGCGTGAGGACGGCTTCATCATCACGGTCGCGAGCGAGGTCATGGCGATCCTCTGCCTTGCGCAGGATCTCGCCGACCTCAAGGCGCGCCTCGGGCGCATCCTCATCGCCTACACGTACGACGGCAAGCCGGTCTACGCGAAGGACATCAAGGCTGACGGCGCGATGACCGCGCTCCTCAAGGATGCGATCAACCCGAACCTCGTGCAGACGATCGAGGGCACGCCCGCAATCATGCACGGCGGCCCGTTTGCGAATATCGCGCACGGCTGCAACTCGGTCCGCGCGACGCGCCTTGCGCTGAAGCTCGGCGATTACTGCATCACCGAGGCGGGCTTCGGCTCCGACCTCGGCGCCGAGAAATTCCTCGACATCAAATGCCGCATGGCGGGCCTCAAGCCCGACTGCATCGTGATCGTCGCCACGGTGCGCGCGCTCAAGTACAACGGCGGCGTGCCGAAGGCGGAGCTCTCCGCCGAGAACGTGCCGGCGCTCGAAAAGGGCATCGTGAACCTGCGCGCCCACGTGGAGAACATGCGCAAGTACGGCGTGCCGGTCGTCGTGGCCATCAACCGCTTCGGCACCGATACGGACGCGGAGCTTCAGGTGATCGACGACTGCTGCAAGTCGCTCGGCGTGGAGTACGCGCTTTCCGAGGTGTTCGCGAAGGGCGGCGAAGGCGGCGTGGCGCTCGCCGAGACGGTCTGCCGCGTCATCGACGAAAACGAGACGCACTTTGCGCCGCTCTACGAACTCGACAAGACGGTCGAGGAGAAGATCGAGACGATCGCGCAGGAGATCTACGGCGCGGACGGCGTCACGTTCACGAACCAGGCGATGAAGTCCCTCAAGGACATCAAGGCGCTCGGCGGCGACGCGATGCCGGTCTGCATCGCGAAAACGCAGTATTCCCTGTCGGACAACGCGGCGCTGCTCGGCCGCCCGACGGGCTTTAAAATCACGATCCGCGACCTGCGGCTCTCGAACGGCGCGGGCTTCGTCGTCGCCTATGCGGGCGACGTCATGACGATGCCGGGCCTGCCGAAGGTCCCGGCTGCCGAGAAGATCGACGTCGGCGCGGACGGCATGATCCACGGGCTGTTCTGATATGGCGGTTTTTGTTTCAAAATCGGTCGCCGATACGGAAAAGCTCGCGGCGCGCCTGGCCGAAAAGCTGCAGGGCGGCGAGGTCATCGCCTTCACCGGCTCGATGGGCATGGGGAAGACCGCGTTTACGCGCGGCCTTGTCGAGGCGCTCGGCGGCGGCGACGTCGTCTCGAGCCCGACCTTCGCGCTCGTCAACGAGTATGCGGCGCGCCTCACGGTGCAGCATTTCGACATGTACCGCGTTTCCGGCTGGGACGACCTGTATTCGACCGGCTTTTTCGACTACCTCGACACGGACAGCGTGCTCGTGATTGAGTGGAGTGAAAACATCGACGGTGCGCTGCCGGAAAACACGATCCGCATCGACATGCAGAAGGGCGAGACGGAAACGGAGCGCGTCATCACGATCGACGGCATTGAACTGTAAAGCGGGGAGCAGGCCCGTGATTTCATCGAATAGAAAAGGATAACCATATGCTGATTTTGGCGCTTGATTCCTCGGCGGCCCCGGCGTCTGCGGCGCTGCTTGAGGACGGCAGGATAATTTCGGAATTTTATATGCACACGAAGCAGACGCACAGCCAGACGCTGATGCCGATGGTGGAAAGCGTGCTGCGCCTTTCGGGCCGGACGCTCGACGACGTGGACCGCATCGCGGTTTCCGCGGGGCCGGGCTCCTTCACCGGCGTGCGCATCGGCGTTTCCTGCGTTAAGGGCATGGCGATGGCGCGGAACATCCCCTGCGCCGGCGTTTCCACGCTGCGCGCGATGGCGGAAAACGCCCGCGGCATGGAGGGCGTCGTCTGCGCCGTCATGGATGCGCGCTGCGGGCAGGTGTACAACGCGATGTTCCGCGTTTCGGGGGACAGCGTGGAGCGGCTCTGCCCGGACCGCGCGCTCGCGATCGCCGACCTCTGTGCGGAGTGCGCGCCGTACGGCGCTGAATTGCTGCTCGTCGGCGACGGCGCAGAGCTGTGCCACCGGACGTTTTCGGCTTTCGGCGCGCGGCTTCTTCCGCCGATGCAGCGCTTCCAGCGCGCGGCGGGCGTTGCGCTCGCGGCGGCGGAGACAGACGAAACAGTGACGGCGGACGCGCTGATGCCGGTCTACCTGCGCCTGCCGCAGGCGGAGCGCGAGCTCAGAAAGAAAAACGAACAAGCAAAGGAGAACAGTGGAATATGAAAATTGCAATCGGCTCGGATCACGGCGGCTTTGCGCTCAAGGAGGCCGTCAGGAAGCATCTGGAGGAAAAGGGCATCGAGGTTGAGGACTTCGGCTGCTACTCGACGGAGAGCGTCGACTACGCGGTGTACGGCGCGAAGGTCGCGCACTGCGTGGCGGACGGCGGTGCGCAGTACGGCATTCTGATCTGCTCGACCGGCATCGGCATCTCGATTGCGGCGAACAAGGTGAAGGGCATCCGCGCGGCGCTCTGCTGCGACGCGCACGCGGCGGAAATGACCCGCCGCCACAACAACGCCAACATCCTGTGCATGGGCGGCCTTGCGGTCAGCGAGGAAACGGGCCTCGAGATTGTGGACGCGTTCCTGCACTTCGAGTTTGAGGGCGGCCGCCACCAGCGGCGGATCGACCAGATTGCCCAGATCGAAAACGGCGAGCTCTGATGCCGCATTTGCGGCGAATACCACAGGACAATGGGATATTTGGAGGAAGACAGATGCAGTATATCAGGATTACGGCGGAATGGTTTGATGCGTTGAAACGCCTGCAGACCGCTTATAAGCAGGAAATCGGTGAGGATGCGCCGACTGCGGCTGATCTGGAAAGCCTCCGGCAAGCGGTGGACGACGGCCGAATTCAGTTTTATGGCTGCGTCGATGCGGAGAAGCTGGTCGCCTGCTGCTCCGTATCCGTCGTTTATTCGACCTTTTGTTACAGCTGCAGCGGCGTGTTCGAGGATTTCTATATCCTGCCGGCTTACAGGCATAGGGGGATCGCGCGTGCGCTGGTTCGTTACGCATACGATGCCAGCGGCGTCCGGTCGATGACTGTGGGCTGTGCGAACTGCGATGTGGAGATGTATAAGGCGCTTGGATTCCGCGTGCCGCTGGGCAATATGCTCGCTTATGACGGCTGAGCGTCTGACCAAAACAGAATAGATGATGAAAATGGACAACCGGTTTTCTGGACGGAAGATAACCGTTCGGCTCAGGAAAGGCAAAAGGAGAGATTGAAATGCGGCATTATACGGTGATTTCCAAGATTGGCCTGGCAATATGCGCCTGCTTCATTGTTCTGGCCGTGATCAATGGCTTCACAGGCTTTCTGAACGCAGGCTTATCGCTTGGCGGAACGGTGATCTGCATTGTCGGTTTTTGCATGGCGATCTTTGCGATTGCGATACTGGAGAAGGAAAGGGCAAAGAAGAAGCGCAGATGATATCTGCTTCTGCGCATGCGTTCGAACAACGGAAAGGTGATGGAGATGGACAACCAGATTTTTGTTATGGATCATCCGCTGATCCAGCACAAGCTCACGTTCCTGCGCGACAAGCACACGGGCACAAAGGAGTTCCGCGCGCTGGTCAGCGAGATCGCGACGCTGATGTGCTATGAAGCGACGCGCGACCTGCCGCTGCAGGAAGTGGAGATCGAAACGCCGATGTGCAAGGCGACGACCAGGGTGATTGCGGGCCGCAAGCTCGCGTTCGTGCCGATCCTGCGCGCCGGCCTCGGCATGGTGGAGGGTATGCTCCAGCTTGTGCCGAGCGCGAAAGTCGGCCATATCGGCCTGTACCGCGACCACGATACGCTGCAGCCGGTCGAGTATTACAACAAGCTGCCGTCGGATATCGAAGAGCGCGACGTCATCGTGCTCGACCCGATGCTCGCGACCGGCGGTTCCGCGATCGACGCGATCGAGATCGTCAAGCGCAGCCGTCCGAAGAGCATCAAGTTCCTGTGCGTGATCGCCGCGCCGGAGGGACTCAGGGCGCTGAGCGAGGCGCATCCGGACGTGCACATCTACTGCGCCGCGGTCGATGAGAAGCTGAATGAAAACGGCTATATCCTGCCGGGCCTCGGCGACGCCGGCGACCGGATCTTCGGCACGAAGTAATCCGATTTATATAACAAGTATCTAAGCGCGTGCGGAAAGGCCGCCGCGCTTTGCTTTGGGGTGTTTGTATTGAAAAACAAAAGCGTTTACCACTGGCTGATCGTCGCCGCCTGCAGCGGCCTTGCGATGGCGGCGATCGGCATCAGCATCAACTGCGCGGGCATTTTCTTCGAGTCGGTTTCGGAGGACCTCGGTGTCGGCCGCGGCGACGTGTCGCTGACGGTCACGCTGACGAACGTCCTGACCGGCCTGATGGGGCCGCTCGTCGCCTCGCGCCTGTTCGGGCGCGTCAACATCAAGGTGCTGACGGGCGTCGGCTCCGTCGTGACGGCGCTGTGCTTTGCCGGTATGTCGATCGCGAACCACATCGCCGTGTTCTATGTGCTCAGCACGCTGATGGGCATCGTGATCACAGGCTACAGCAACGTGGCGATCACCTACATCATCGGCAACTGGTTTCAGGAGAAGAATGGCTTTGCGATGGGCATCACGATGAGCTGCTCCGGCCTCGGCGGCGCGCTGTTCAACCCGATTTTGAGCGCGGTGATCGAAGCGTTCGGCTGGCGGTCCGCCTACCTTGCGGCGGCCGGCTTTGTCCTTGTGCTGACGCTGCCGGGCGTGCTCTTCATCATCCGCGAGCGGCCGGAGGACAAGGGGCTCCTTCCGTACGGCGCGACGGAAAGCATGCCGTCTGCGGCGGGCCGGCAGATTCAGAAGGGCGCGATCGCCTTCGGCAGCGCGACGTTCCTCGTGACGGTCGCCTTCTCGGTGCTCGTCTATGCGGTTTCGGGCTTTAACGCGCACGTTTCCGGCTTTGCCACGAGCATCGGGCTGACGCCCGCGGTCGGCGCGCTGATGGTTTCGGCCTCGATGATCGGCAACGTGGTCTTCAAGCTCCTGATCGGCGTTCTGAGCGACGCCTTCGGCGCGCCGAAGGCCTGCGGCGTCATGATGCTGCTCAACATCATCGGCATGACGATTTTCGCTTTCCTGCCGATCGGCGGCGATGCGGTTGCGATGGTCAGCGCTTTCCTTTACGGCGGCATCTACGCGGTTTCGGCGGTCGGCATTCCGCTCGTCGTCCGCTACGTCTACGGGCCGCAGCTGCACAGCGTCGCGTATTCGTACATCTCGCTGTTCGCGTGCATCAGCAGCTCGTGCACGATGGCCGGGTTCGGCTACAGCTACGACGTGTTCGGCACGTACCGCGTCGGCGTTCTGGCGAGCGTTGCGGTCGCGATCTGCGTGGTCGTCCTGATTCTCTTTCTCAAAAAAGTCCGCACGCCCGAAGCGGCGGGGCGGTAAATGCCGTTTCACATACGGTGCAGAAGCAAAATGCCCGGCGTGTTCCGAACCGAACGCGCCGGGCGTTTCTGTAAGCAATTCGTCTCGATTTTCTTTCCCAATGCGCCGGACAAGACGAAGCGGACCGGCCGCCCGTTTTGGCAGGCAGCCGGTCCGCTCTTTATCGCATCGATTTTAAATTACAGCAGTTTATAGCCGATGACGCGGAAGCTGTGGATCAGAGCAGCCGCGTCTCGTTGATGATCAGCTCGAAGGTCAGGCCGAGGAAATCGGCGGCCTTGCGGCAGAGCACCATGCGGTCGAGGAAGATCTCAAAATACTCCATGACGGGGCAGATGTTCGTGTCGATCGTGACGGAAAACACGCAGAGCTTGTTTTCGGCGTCGATTTTCAGCGAGGCGTTTTCAACCGCGTAGTTGACGCGGTCGTGGATGTCGCTCGCGATGATCGCGTCCTTGCGCACGCGCGTGCGGCGGACGTCGCTCTTGTCGGAGAGGATCAGCGCGGCGGAGACGGCGTTGACCGGGAAGGCCGTTTTCTCGTCGTGGTGGCCGATCGCCGAGCAGATCGTCGCGATTTCCTCGGGCGGCATGTTGAGCCGGGTGAGGAGCGTAAAGGCCATGATCGCGCCGCTGTGGGCGTGGTCCACGCGGTTCACCGTGTTGCCGATGTCGTGCAGGTAGCCGGCGATCGCCGCAAGCTCGCAGGTGCGCTCGTCGTGGCCGAGCGCGGCGAGGATGTCGCGCGCGTAGTTGCTGCAGCGCTTTGCGTGCGGGCGGCCGTGCTCCGTGAAGCCGAGCGCGCCGAGGCAGCTGTTGCCGGCCTCCACGTAGGTTCTGGCTTCCGGATTCGAAAAAATATCGTCCGGTGTGATGTGCGCGTATTTCGTCATAGCAATCTCCATTTCTGTGTTCCGGAGGGAAAATCAGTCCGCGGTGAACATGCGGTACATGGCCTCCAGGCAGATTTGCGCGTGCTTCTTGTAGTGCTCGAGGTTCAGGCATTCGTTGCAGTTGTGCGCGTTGCTTTCGTCCTCGTTGAACGAAGCGCCGAACGCGACGCCGTTGCCGCCCATCTGGCGCGCGTAGGTGCCGCCGCCCATCGAGAAGATCTCGCACTTTTCGCCGGTCATGTCCTCGTAGGCGCCCGAAAGCAGCTGCACGAGCGGGCCGTCCTTCGGCAGGTAGAGCGGCGGCTCGTCGGAGAGGAGCAAATAGGTGAGGCCCGCGCCCTCGACGGCGCCGCGCAGGATCGCGTCGATGTCCGCGCCCTTCTTGAGCGCTGGGTAGCGGATGTCGACGTCGAGGCGGCCTTCGCCGTTTTCGGCGGAGATAAGGCCGAGGTTGAAGGTCAGCGCGCCGCTCGGCTCGTCGGACATCTGTACGCCGATCTTCGAGCCGTCCCAGGTCAGGCCGATCTTCTCATCCGCGAAGCAGAGGAGCGCGCCGCATTCCGCGCCGAAGACGGAGACGAGCAGGCGGATCAGGTGCGCGGCGGCATTGACGCCGTTTTCCGGCCACGAAGCGTGCGAAGCCACGCCGTGCGCCGTGATGTGCGCGCCGTCCGCCGTGCGCGCGAGGTCGAACCGGATTTCGCCGGCAGCTGCCGCATCGGCGAGGCGGCTGTATTCCGTGTCGTCGCAGAGGATGTCCGCCTCCGCCTTGTACGGGACGGCGTTGACGACCGTGCCCGCCCGGAAGCTGCGGATTCTATCGCCGACCGGGCCGGTCACCGCGAAGCGGAACAGGCCCTTTTCGCAGTGGCACAGGCCGTAGGAAGCGTCGGGCGTGAAGCCCATCGTCGGCTTCTGCTCCCGCGCGAAGTAATAGCCCATGTCCTCCATGCCGATCTCCTCGGCCGAGCCGAGCACGACGCGCAGCTTGCGCTTGCCGACGACGCCCGCGTCGCGCAGGGCGCGCAGGCAGTGCAGCGCGACGATTGCCGGGCCCTTGTTGTCGGACACACCGCGGCCGTAGGCGAAGCCGTCGCGGATCGTCATGGTGAACGGATCGCTTTCCCAGCCCTCGCCGGCCGGCACGACGTCGAGGTGCGCCATGACGACGGCGTTTTCCTCGCCCTCGCCGATCTCGGCGTGCATCGCGTAGTAGTCGCAGTTTTTCGCGGTCAAATCATAGCGCGCGCAGAGCTCCATCGCCTTGTCGATGGCGGCCGCGGCGTCCTTGCCGAACGGGTACGGCCCCGCCTGCGGCACCGCGACGGAGGGCACCGCGATGATCTCCTTCAGGTCGCGCAGTATATCGTCCCAGTAATCGAGAATCTTCTCTCCAAACATACATAACTTCCTTTCCGATTGGATATATATCTATCATAATCCATCCGGGCGGCAAAATCAATGCAAAGTGCGAAAAAACAGCGCGCGTGCGCAGCATGGTCCGCATAACGGCGTGTTTTTGCCGGAAATCCCGGAGAAAAGGCAGGCGGGGCATCGGTATGCTGAATTCCATCTGGGCGGTTCTCATCCTTCTGGCCGTTTTCGGCGCGGCGGCGACGGGGAACCTGACCGCGCTTTCGAAGGCCGCGGCGGACGGCGCGCAGAGCGCCGTGGAAACCGCGCTGCTGCTGATGGGCGCGATGTGCCTGTGGCTCGGGCTGATGAACATCGCGTCGCACGCGGGGCTCACGGAAAAGGTCTCGCGCGTCCTTTCCCCGCTGATCCGCCGCCTGTTCCCGGAATACGCCGCGCACAGGGCGATCGGCGAGAAGATCTCGATGAACATCGCGGCGAACATGCTCGGCATGGGGAACGCGGCGACGCCGCTCGGCCTCGCCGCAATGGACGAGATGCAGCGGATTTCGGGCGGCGACACGCCGACGCGCGGCATGGTGCTGTTCGTCGTGATGAACACGGCGGCGTTCCAGCTGATCCCGTCCTCGGTCGTCACGCTGCGCGCCGCGTACGGCAGCGCCAATCCGTACGACATCATGGTGCACATCTGGTTCGTTTCGATCGGCAGCCTTTTGACCTGCATTTTCGTCTGCAAACTGTTTGAGCGGCTGCAAAAAGCATAACAGGAAAGGCCGGCGAGGGCCGGCTTTTTGTATGGAGGGGCGGGGCTATGGCACAAATCGGCGCGGCGGCGGTCTGCGTGGTAATCGCGGGGATCGTCGCCGTCGGGTACATCAAGGGGCTGCCGGTGTTCGACCTCTTCATCGAGGGCGCGGCGCAGGGGCTGAAAACCGCCGTGAAGCTGCTGCCGACGCTGGTGGGCCTGATCGCGGCGATCTCGATGCTGCGCGCTTCTGGCGTGCTGGAGCTGCTGACCGGCGCGCTGCGGCCGCTGACCGAATGGATCGGCCTCGATCCGGAGATTGTCCCGCTCGCGCTGCTGCGCCCGTTTTCCGGCAGCGGCTCGGTCTCCTACGTCACGTCGCTCTACAGCCGCTTCGGCGCGGACAGCGAAACGGCGCGGCTCGCGGCGATCCTCGCTTCCTCGACAGAGACGACGTTTTACGCGGCGGCGGTCTATTTCGGCGGCCGCGGCCTGCGCTCGACGCGGTACACGATTCCGGCGGCGCTCTGCGGCGACTGCATGGCGGTGGTGCTCTCGGTCGTCTCCATCCGGCTGTTCGGCTGATTTTTTCCTGTACGCGGGCGGAAAAACGTGGTATACTTGTCCCATCAAAACAGAGCGGAGGAAACGGTATGCTGCTTACTTTGGACGTCGGAAACACGAATATCACGCTTGGGGTGTATGCGGGCGATACGCTGCGCTTCGTCTCGCGCATGGCGACGAACCCGCCCCGCATGGAAGACCAGTATGCGGCGGACCTGCTCGCGATCCTGAAGCTGTACGGCGTGGAACCGGAGGAGATCACGGGCGTGATCATGAGTTCGGTCGTGCCGGGGCTGACGGCGCCGCTCACGCGGGCGGTGCGGCGCGTGCGCAACGTGGAGCCGCTCATCGTCAGCACGGAGACGGTGCCGGACCTCAAGGTGCGCAGGGACATGCCCAATACGCTCGGCGCGGACCTGATCGTCGGCGCGGTCGCGGCGAAGGCGCTCTGCGACGGCCCGTGCATCGTGATCGACATGGGCACGGCCACGACGCTGACCGGCCTGAACGCCGAGGGCGAGGTCTGCGGCGTCGTCATCATCCCGGGTGTCGGCACGTCGCTCGACGCGCTGACGAGCCGTGCGGCGCAGCTTTCCGCCGTGGGGCTGCAGGCGCCGCCGTACGTGCTCGGCCGCAACACGATGGAGTGCATCCAGTCCGGCATGATCTTCGGCACGGCCTGCATGCTCGACGGCCTGTGCGACCGCATCGAGGAGGAGATCGGCGCAAAATGTTCGGTGATCGCGACCGGCGGACTGGCCGGCATGGTCGTCGCGCACTGCCGCCGGGAGGTCCGCCTCAGCGATACGCTGCTGCTCGACGGCCTCAAGCTGATCTGGGACCGGTACGGCGCAGCGTGAGCCGGCGGGGCGGCAAAATGCCGGACTTACCTTTTGCTGCACGCGGAACTATTGAATGCCCGGCTGTTTTATGGTATATTAAATATGTAGAACAGTTAAAAACACCGGGCGCCGCTAAAGAAACAGGGGGCACGGGCGTTCTGTCGCATATGCCTGCTGCAGGATTTCGGAGACCGGAGAGAAAGGATGGAGACAGGGTGTGAGAACAAACATTGAGGCGCTTCTGCGGCAGCCGTTTGCGCAGGAGCAGCTGCGTATGATGGGGAAACTGAAGCCGGCGGCAGATTTCACGCCGGAAGAAATTGAGGCGCTGGAGCCGTTTTGGAAGCGTGTAGAGACGACCGCACTGCCGCTGCATGAACCGGTCAAAGGGGAGTATGCGCGTAAATGGTGGAAAGAGGCTGTAGCTTACCAGATTTATCCGATGAGCTTCTGCGACTCGAACGGCGATGGTATCGGCGATCTTAACGGTATATGCTCAAAGCTCGACTACCTTAAGGCACTCGGCGTGGACATCGTGTGGCTTAGCCCGATTTATGATTCCCCGAACGATGACAACGGTTACGATATCCGGGATTATAGAAAGATCCATGCGGATTACGGCACCATGGAGGACTTTGACCATCTGCTTTCGGAAATCCATGCGCGCGGCATGCGCCTGATCATGGATATGGTGCTCAACCATACATCGGATGAACACCCGTGGTTCCAGGCGGCGCTCCGGGATCCTGGTTCCAAATACAAGGATTATTATATCTGGCGTAAGGGAAAGGGAGAAGGCGTCCCGCCGAACAACTGGGAGTCCTTCTTTTCGGAGCCGGCATGGAATTACTACCCTGAGGTCGGCGAATGGGCGCTGCACCTGTTTAGCCGCAAGCAGATGGACCTCAACTGGGAAAACCCGGCGCTGCGCGAAGAAATCTATGATATGCTCAATTGGTGGATGGACAAGGGCGTCGATGGGTTCAGGCTGGATGTTATTAACCTGATTTCGAAGTTTGACGGTTTGCCGGACGGGGAGAAAAGCCCCATCACTGGAATTGAACAGTACGTGTATGGGCCGCATCTGCACGAATATCTGCGGGAAATGAACGAGCGTGTGTTTTCCAGACACGACAGTTATACGGTTGGCGAGGGCTGTGGGCTCGGCGCCGAAACACAGGTGAGCATGACGCTTGCGAGCCGCCGGGAGCTGAATACAACCTTTTGCTTCAGCCATTTTGACACACCGGGGCATAATAAATACAGTACGTACCGCTACGATCTGAATTTTCTGAAAGCGTTTGTGCTGAAAACGCAGCAGGTTCAGGACGCGGATAACTGGCTGACGATTGTCTTTGAAAACCACGATCAGCCGCGGTTTGTTTCGAAGATCACGCGAAAGCCGGAAGAAATCGACCCTGCGGCGAAGCTCATTGCGCTTCTGGAGATGACGCTCTGCGGCACGGCCTTTGTTTACGAGGGGCAGGAGCTCGGCATGCGCTTTGTCCGGTTCAACGATGCTTCGGAGTTCCGCGACGTTGAGGCGATCAACTTGTACAAAAAGCTGATGGCAGAGGGAAAGAGTGAGGCAGAGGCGTTCGCCTATGTGGCGCCCGGCACGCGCGACCAGACCCGCGCGCCGATGCAGTGGACTGCCGGGAAAAATGCCGGCTTCACCACAGGCACGCCGTGGCTGCGCCTGAACGACAACTTCGATGTCGTCAACGCGGAGGATGAGGCGCAGGACCCGTCGTCGATCTTGAATTTCTACCGTGCGGCAATTGCGCTGCGCAAGAAATATAAGACGCTCGTATATGGTGGTTTTGAACCGGTCTGCGAAGAGAAAGAGAATTTCCTCGGCTATATCCGCGAGGATGCGGATGGCCGCTTCTTTGTGGAATTCAATCTTTCTGCTGAAACGGCCGTACGTCCGGTACAGCCGGAGGGGGAACACTTGCTTGGCAATTACGGCGCGCCGGCAGAAATGCTGCGCCCGTTTGAGGCGAATATATACCGGCTGCGTTAAGTGTGAAAATAAGGGGGAAACGGCGTGCTTTCTGCGGAGGAAGCGCGCCGTTTCTTTCATCTTTATGAATTTCCCGGCGCTCGGCTTGCCAGACGGGCGCCGCATATGGTATACTACATACCGTGTCAAACTGTATTAAAGGAGATTCCTATGCAAGAAAAAAAGAAGATTCCCTGGGGACTGCTGTACGTGATTCTGACTGTGGTGATCCTGCTGGTGTTCGGCCTTGTCAACCAGGAATTCTACGGCATGGTATCGGTGCTCGCCGGGCTTTCCCTTGGCTTTGTCGCGCTGGCGGTGCTGATGACCGGCGTGTTCCTCGTCATGGAGGGGGAGATCAGCCGCATGCTGCTCCGGTGTCAGGGCGAGCGCGTCAGTTTCTGGACAACCTTCAAGATCGGCCTCATCGGCCTTTACTATTCCTACATCACTCCGAGCTCGACCGGCGGGCAGCCGATGCAGGTGGCGTACCTGCTGCGCAGCAAGGTCAATGCGGGCAACTCGACGGCGGTGCTGTTCGTCAAATTCTTCGCCTACCAGCTTGCCTTTGTGCTCTGCACGATCGCGTCGCTCCTCTATATGTATCCGCAGCTGCAGGCGCAGAGCCCGCAGCTGATTCCGATCGTCATCGTCGGCATCGCGATCAACGGGCTCTGGGTCATCGCGATCCCGCTGCTGTTCTGCGCGCCGGTGCTGCACGCGCTGGCAAACGCCGTCGTCTGGCTCCTCGGCAAGTGCCGGTTCCTGCGCAGGCGCGAGACGTACATCGAAAAGGTGCGCGGCTTTGAGGCGGATTTCGCCGCCTATACCGAGAAATTCAAGCGCAAGAAGCGGTACTTCGTCTACGCCGTGCTGCTTTCGATCCCGCAGGTCATCCTGCAGATGAGCGTGCTGTACGTCGTTTTCCGCGCGTTCTCCTACGACCTGCCGTACCTCGAGCTGCTGTGCATGCAGACGATGCTGCAGGCCTCGGTCTGCTTCGTGCCGCTGCCCGGCGCCTCCGGCGCGCAGGAGCTCGGCTTCTCGATGTTCTTTACGTCCTATTTCTCCTCCGGAGAAATCCTGTACACCGCCGTGCTCGTCTGGCGCTTCTTCACCTACTACATCATCGTGATTCTCGGCGCGCTGCTCGTCGTGATCGACCAGATCGTCTACGGCCGTCGCCGCCGCGCGCGTGCGGAAAACAACTGAACCCTATAAAAAATCGCCCCGTTTGCGGAACAGCCATGCGCTGCCCGGCAAACGGGGCGTTTCTTTATTTCAGAAGTTTGCGGAACAGGGGGAAGCGTGCAGCGCGTTCGCCGGAAGCGTCCTCCGCCTGCGGCGAGACGGCGCCGGGGCGGGTCAGCAGGAAGCCGGCTGCAATCGCGGTAAAGGGCGCGACCGTGACGAGGCCGAAGCAGCCGACCAGCGTCTGCAAAAGCTCGCTGGCCACATACTTGTAGTTGAAGATGTTGACCAGCGGCGTGCCCTGCGCCATAAACACCATCAGCTGCGCCAGATAGCCGCCGGAGTAGGCGAGCAGCAGCGTGGTGGTCATCGTGCCCATCGCGGCCTGGCCGATGCGGATGCCGCTGCCCACGGCCTCCCACGGCCGGATGCCGGGCTTTTTGCGCACGACCTCGCAGATGCCGCTCGTGATGTCCACCGAGAGGTCGATCATCGCGCCGGCCGCGCCGATGAATATGCTGGCCATGAAGATGCGCGTCAGGTTCAGGTCCTGATAGCCGGCGTACAGCAAAGATTCGCTCTCCTGCATGACGGCGCCGTGGATGTGCAGCAGGTTTGTGAACACCACGCCGAGCACGCAGCTCGTGAGCGTGCCGAGCATGCTGCCGAGTATGGCGGAGAGGCTGCGCCGGTCAAAGCCGTAAACGAACACGATGATGACGACGGTCAGAAGCGCGACGAGCAGCAGGCCCACCAGAATGGGGTTGGCGCCCTTCAGCGAAGTGGGGACCATGATCTTCCAGATGGCCAGCACGGTGATCACAAAGGAGAGCAGGGCCCGGAGACCGCCCGGCCCGGCAAACAGAATCAGGAGCAGCGCAAAGATGGCCGCCAGCAGGATCTCCCAGCCGATGCGGTAGTGGTCGATCATGGTGACGGAGGTGATGGCGTCGTCCGTATGGCTGACGACGACCAGCGCGCTGTCGCCGGGCACAAACATCTTGTCCTGCTCGAGGCTGCCACTGAGCAGGTTGACGCCGGTCGTCTCCTGCCCGGCGAACATGCCTTCCTCGATGCGCAGGGTGCAGTACTGCTCTCCGTTTTGGATGATGCCGTTGTTGATGATCGTGGAGTTGTCGACCTCCAGCACGGTTGCGCGCACCTTTTCGGCGTCCTGATAGATCAGCGCGCCTTCGTAGCCGGTGGGTACCAGCAGGAGCACGACGGTCAGCAGGATGCCGGGGATCAGCACGCGCGACGAGGAGGTCTGTTCACCCCACAGCTTTTTGAACAGGGCGAGGATCTTTTTATGCATGGGCTTGTTCTCCTTGGTGAAAATACTTGAAATGCCTGGTTTCATGCAGAGCCGCGGGCGGCGCCCCACGCTGGAGGTGCCGCCCGCAGGCTTTATTCAGGTGTGTGCTTCTTATTCCACGCCGGTCAGTTCGGCAAGGTTGAAGTAGATGTCGGTGTTGTCGTAGTAGCCCTCAAACAGCTCCTGACCGGCGCCCATGGCGTAGACGGCAACCGGCAGGCCGGTGTGGCTGTAGCTGCTGAAGTCGATGCCCGACTTGTTGTTCAGGATGTGGGTGATGGTGACGCTCAGCGGCTCATAGCTGCCGTACAGGATGTACTCTTCCTGGCTCAGCTCGGTTTCGTCCGTCTTGGTCATCGTCATGTTGTAGGCGTCTTCCAGCAGGCCCAGCTCGTAGTCGGTCATGACCAGGCTGCCCGAGGTCACGCCGGAGGGGTGGCTGTCGGCGCTGTCGGTCACGACGCCGTCTTCAGCAGCCTGGCCGGCGGCCTCTTCGGTCACCAGGCCGAACAGCTCGGCAACGTCGTCGAGCACCTCTTCAAAGCTGGTGCCGTTTTCCTTGTAGCTCGCAACGTAGTCGGTGTCGAACTTTGCGTAGCTGATCTTCTGGTTGGAAAGGTTCTGCAGGAAGGTGTCGTAGTTGGTGCCGGCGTAGCCGATGGTCAGGCCGCCGGTCTCATGGTCGCCGGTCACGAGGATCAGCGTTTCGTCCGGATGCTCGTTGTAGAAGTCGATCGCGACGTCGACGGCGTCGGAGAGCGCCTCGGTGTCGGCCAGCGTGGAGCCGGCGTCATTGGCGTGGCAGGCCCAGTCGATCTTGCCGCCTTCGACCATCATGAAGAAGCCCGTGTCGTTCTCCAGCATCTCGATGCCCTTGGAAACGTAGTCGGAGAGCGCCCAGGTGCCTTCCTCGCGGTCCAGCTCATACGGGATCGAGTCGCCGTCTGCAAGCTGCTCGCTGATGACGACGGCCTTGCCGGAGTCCGCGTTCAGCGCTTCGGCCTCGGCCTGCGTGCGCACGACGGTGTAGCCGGAGTCGGCGGCCAGCGTGTACAGGTCGTCCTGATCCTCCTCAGCGCCGGTGGGCTGCAGCAGCGCGCCGCCTGCGAAGTAATCGAAGCCGCTGTCGATCATTTCCAGACCGATGTCATAGTAGCTGTTGCGGCTGACCTGGTGGCAGTAGAAGGCGGCCGGCGTGGCGTGGTTCAGGTTGACGCTGGAAACGACGCCGATCTTGTAGCCGAGCTGATCCTTCAGCTTTTCCGCAATGGTCTCATACGAGACGGTGCCGGTCTCGTCCATGTTGATCGTGCCGCTGTAGGTCTTGTGGCCGGTCGAAATGGAGGTGGCGGTGGAAGCGGAGTCCGGACAGAAGCTGGTGCTGTCGTACGTCTGCGCGCTGCCCGCTACCGGGAAATCGATGAAGCTCAGCGCGTCCTCATGCTCGAGGATGGCGCCGTCGCCGCCCATGCTGGTGCCGTTCTCCAGAGCCGAGAGGTAGTAGTTCGTGCTCTGGATCTGCGGGTAGCTCATGCCGTCGCCGATGAACAGGAAGATGTATTTCGGCGCACCGGTGGAGGTAGACGCATCGGAAGCCTCCGGTGCAGCGGTGCTGGCGGGAGCCGCGGTGGCCGACGCGCTGCTTTCAGACGAGGTCTCGCTGCTGGCAGGCGTACCGCATGCTGCCAGGCTCAGGGCCAGGGTGGCCGCGCTCAAAAGAGCTGCGGCACGTTTGAGTGTTTTTCTCATGTTTGATTCTCTCTCCTTGATTTCTGCGTGATTTTATTTGTGCAGAGTCTGCCGCGGGAAATCCGGAATGCGGGATCCCCTGCGGCAGTTCCTATTATAAGGAGGGGCGGGCGGCGGCGAAACCATGGGATTGTAAAATCATCGGCAAGAATACGTAAGAAATTGCGCGGTTTCTGCGCGCGGATTTAACATTGCGGCGCGGGGCATATTGACAAATGCTTCCCGCGCGGGTATATTTGTGGTGCGGCATACAGCCGCAAATCTTCGTTTGAAAAAGGAGAAAGAAAATGCTGAACATCCAGAACCTGACCAAGCGGTACGGCAGCAAAACGGCTGTCGACAATCTCAGCCTCAGCATCGAGGCGGGGGAGATCTGCGCCTTCATCGGCCACAACGGCGCGGGCAAGACGACGACGCTCAAGGCCTGCTGCGGGCTGCTCACGCCGGACAGCGGCGAGATCACCGTGGACGGCATGTCGATCCGCGAGAAGCCGATCGACTGCAAGCGCGTGATGGCCTACATACCCGACAACCCCGATATGTACGAGTTCCTGACCGGCTACGAATACCTCAACTTCGTCGCCGACGTCTACGGCGTCACGAAGGAGGACCGCGAAAAGCGCATCGCGGAACTCGGCGCGCTGCTCGGCATCACAGACGCGCTCGGCGGCGCGATCTCCGAGTGCTCGCACGGCATGAAACAGAAGATCGCGATCATTTCGGCGCTGATCCACAAGCCGAAGCTGATCCTGATGGACGAACCGTTCGTCGGGCTCGACCCGGTCGCGTCGCACCAGCTCAAAAACCTGATGGCCGAGCACTGCGCAAACGGCGGCGCGATCTTCTTCTCCACGCACGTGCTGGAGGTCGCCGAGAAGCTGTGCAACAAGGTCGCGATCATCAAAAACGGCAAGCTGGTCGCAAGCGGCGCGATGGACGACGTGCGCGGCGACTCCTCGCTGGAGGAGATCTTCCTGGAGCTGGAGGAGGAGAAGGCGCAATGAAAAACCTGATGAAAATCCAGCTCAAGGGCATGCTGTTCCGCATGCGGCAGAGCGGCGGCAAGCGCGCGTCCGGCGCGCTGATCGTCGGCCTTTTGATCTTCTGCCTCCTCTGCATTGAGCTCGTCTTCGTCGCGCTCTGGGCGCAGATGACGGTCTTCTGCACGATGGGCCTTGCCTGGCTTTACTTTTCGCTGGCCGGAATTCTGGCGCTGGCGCTCGCCGTCTTTGGCAGCGTGTTCATGACGCAGACGCAGCTTTACGACGCGAAGGACAACGAGCTGCTGCTCTCGATGCCGATCCGGCCGATGCAGATTCTGATGAGCCGCATGGCGGTGCTGCTCGTGCTGACCGGCGTGTTCACCCTGGCCGCGCTGCTGCCGGCCTACGTCATGTACGCCGCGTTCTTCGGCGTGACGGTGCAGATCGTCGTCGGCTGGGTGCTCTCGGCCGCGGCGCTGATTTTGCTGGCGCAGGCGGTCTGCTGCGCGCTCGGCTGGGTGCTGCACTGGCTCCTGAGCCGCATTCGCAACAAGGCGGTCGTTTCGATGACCTTTACCGTGCTGTTTCTGGTCGTGTACTTTTACGTCTACACAAACGCGAACAATCTGCTGACGCAGCTCATGCAGAGCGGCGAGCAGATTGCGGCCGCGGTGCAGGGCGCCGCATGGCCGCTCTATGCGGTCGGCATGGGCATGGGCGGCTCGCTGCCGCACACGCTGTTCACCGCCGTGCTCGGCGCGGGCGTCTTTGCGCTCGTGAGCTGGGCGCTCGCCGCTTCCTTTGCAAAGACGGTCACGGCGGGCAGCCGGAGCGGCGCCGCGCGCCGCAGGCGCGGCCGCCGCGACATGCGCGTCAAAACCCCGGTGCAGGCGATCTGCCATAAGGAGCTGCGCAAGTTCCTGACGAGCGCCGTGTACCTGACGAACTTCGGCCTCGGCCTTGTGCTGCTCGTCGCGCTGCCGGTCGCGGCGCTGATCTTCCGCGGCCAGCTTCTGGAGGTCATCGGCCTGCTCGATGGCTTCCGCCCGTTCGTCGCCGGCGTCGTGGCGCTGGCAGCCGCGTTCTGCATCGCGACCTCGTGCATTTCCGCGCCGTCGATTTCGCTGGAGGGCAAAAGCCTCTGGGTGATCCGCTCGCTGCCGGTCAGCGGCAGGACGGTTCTGCGCGGCAAGCTGCGGATGCACTGCATGCTGCTCGTGCCGCTGTCCGCCGTGTGCGTGCTGGCGCTCGGGCTGATTGTCGGCTGCAGCGTCGTCGACACGCTGCTCGCCGCGGCGATCTGCGCGGTGTTCGGCTGGTTTGTCGGCGTGGCGGGGCTGGTGTGCAACCTGCTTGCGCCGCGCTTCGACTGGATCAACGAGGCGGGACCCTGCAAGCAGTCGGCGGCGGTTTTCCTCACGATCTTCGGCTCGTACTTCGTGATGCTCGCGTTCGGCGGATTCTTCGCGCTGCTGTATTCGTTCGGCCTCGCTTCGACGCTCTGCCTTGCGGCCTGCGCGGCGGTTCTGCTGCTTCTGACTATCGGGCTCCACGCGCTTCTGATGCGCTGGGGCGGCCGGCGCTTCGAGACGCTGTAAGGCCTGTACGGCCTCCAATATGTGAAGCCGCGTGCGGAAATGCAGTCCGCACGCGGCTTTTTTTGCGTTGAATACTCCTTGATTTCGCAGGTTTCTCCCCTTGTGCGGCGCCGTTTCGGTCTGGTATAATAAAATCGATACAAATTCTGACGAAGGAGAGATAAAATTATGGGTAAGATTCACGGCGTCAATCTCGGAAACTGGCTGGTGCTGGAAAAGTGGATGCACCCGGCGCTTTTTGAGGGCGTTGCGGCGGAGGACGAAACCGACCTGTGCCGGCTGCTGCCGCGGGACGAGCTGGAAGCGCGGCTGAAAAAGCACCGCGACACGTATATCACGCTTGAGGACTTCAAGTGGATCAAGGCGCACGGCCTCAACACGGTGCGCATCCCGGTGCCGCACTTCATTTTCGGCGACGACCCCGCGTTCTGCGATCCGTACGTGCCGTGCATCGAGTACCTTGACAAGGCGTTCGACTGGGCGGAGGAGACGGGGCTGCAGATCCTCATCGACCTGCACACCGCGCCGGACAGTCAGAACGGCTTTGACAACGGCGGCATCTGCGGCGTGTGCAAGTTCTGGCAGAAGCCGGAAAACGAAGCGCGCGTGATCAAGGTGCTCGGCATGCTTTCCGAGCGGTACGCGCACCGCCCGGCGCTCTTCGGCGTGCAGATCCTGAACGAGCCGATCTCGCCCGAGCTGTGGCAGCATACGGTCAACCGCTATCTGCCGTCCGACCCGGAATACGCCGCGGGCAGCGGGCCGGTGCCGTTCGAGTTCCTCTGCTCTTTCTATAAAAAGGCGTACTTTGAGATCCGCAAATACCTCGACGAGGATAAGGTCGTGATGTTCCACGACGGCTTCCGGCTCAAGATGTGGAAGGAATTCATGCAGACTGAAGAATTCAAAAACGTCTGGCTCGACACGCACATCTATATGATGATGCCCGGCGAGATGGAGACAAAGGACATGGCGAACCTCGTGCTCGGCCGCTTCCGCGACGACATCCGCGAGATGGCGCAGCATTTCCCGGTCGTCGTCGGCGAATGGTGCCTTTCGCACAACCCGAAGGGCATGGACGCGATGTCGGATTGGGAGAAAAAGCTCTCCTACCGCATGATGGCGGACGCGCAGCTCACCGCATGGGACGAGAGCGCCGGCTTCTTCTTCTGGAGCTACAAGCTGATCTCCGAGCCTGCCGGCTGGGACTTCCGCAAATGCGTGGAAAACGGCTGGATGCCGGACTTGATCGGCGGGTAATGTAAAGTCTGTGTAAAGTTTTTGGCGCCCCTTTTGGGGCGCTTTCTTCTGTTTCGCCAAGAGTTTATCGCATGCTCCTTTCTTTATTGACAAAATGCACAAAACGGACTATAATATATCTGTGTTTTAACGGAGATGATGTAGACCGGCTATACCGGTCTGCTGTGGGGAGCCCCGTTCGTGCGCGCAGGCAGCAGGGCTGCGGCGCAAAGGGGCAAAGGAGTGTGTTCCTATGATTAAACTGCTGATCGTAGACGACGAGCGGACGATCCGCAACGGCCTTGCGCGGCATATGGATTGGGAAAAGCTCGGAATCGGCATGGTGGAGAGCGCCGAAAGCGCGCAGGAGGCGTTCGCCCTGTGCGAGAGGCTGCGGCCGGACATCGTGCTTTCGGATATCCGGATGCGCGGCATGGGCGGCGTCGAAATGTGCACCGAGATACATGCGCGGTATCCCGAGTGCCAGATCATCTTTGTCAGCGGCTATGCGGACAAGGCGTATCTGAAGGCGGCTATTTCGCTCGGCGCCGTCGACTACATCGAAAAGCCGGTGCGGCCGGAGCTTCTGGCGGCGGCCGTCCGCAAGGCGATCGCGGCGTGCGAGGAGCAGCAGCGGAAGGCTGCGGCGGATGAGACGATCGCGCAGAGCCGCGGCATGGTGGGGCAGATCGTCCTGCGCGCGCTGGCGCACGGCGATTACCCGGAGAATTTTGAGCGGTGCATGCAGCTTTCCGGCCTGTTTCCGCGCGAATATGAGATGTACCGCTTCTGCCTGCTGCGCGCGGAATGTCCCGTGCCGAACACCGGCGCGGTGGAGCGGGCGCTTCGGGCGCATCTGGCGCAGCTTCCGCCGATCGGGCACGGCGGCGCGCAGTACGGCGCGTTCATCGACGACCGCGATTTCCTGATTCTGCTGTGCGGCGATGCGGACGACATCGGCGACGACTGCGCGTTTCTCGAGGCCTTGCGCCGCGGCATGGCGGCGCTTTGCGCGGACGGGCACCGGTTCTTCCTGGCCTGCGGCTTCTGCCAGCGCGATAAAATGGAGCTGAGCCGCTCGTACGATTACATCCAGAACGGCCTGCGCGAGCTGTTTTTCAAGGGCTGGGGCCGCTATGCGACGCAGACGGTGTACCGGCCGGTCGTGCCGGTCCGCTTCGACAAAAAGATGATTCAGGCGTTCTCGGCTGCGCTCAGCCGGCAGGACGGACAGGAGATCGACCGCGTGCTCGGCGAGATCCGGCGGATGCTCTCGGAGCAGACGGATGCGAATCCCGAGCAGATCCGCAACGTGTACTACTCACTCGTATATCTGATGAACTCGGAAAACGACCGGCGGATGCTCTCGGAATCCGGGGAGGGCGGCTCCGTCATCGGCGGCATCAGCCGGATGCATTCGCTGGAGACGATCGACGCGCTGCACGGCTTTGTGCGCGACTGCGCGCACGAGATCACCGCGCGGTGGCAGGCGGACGACGAAAACTGCCCCGCGGTGCTGCAGGTCATGCGGATCATGCGCACGAATTACGGCGACAAGAACCTTTCGGTCAAGTCGCTCGCGGAGAGCGTCTACCTGACGCCGACGTACCTCTCCGGGCTGTTCAAGAAGCGCACGGGCAAGACGATCGGGCAGTACCTCACAGAATTGCGCATCGAGTACTCGCTTAAGCTGCTTATGGATAAGCAGCTTAAGCTCTACCATATAGCCGAGATGGTCGGATACGAGGATCCGAACTATTTTGCTAAGATCTTCAAACGCCATGTGGGCATGACGCCCTCCGAATACAGGGAGAAGCAGCTATCGTGAAAAAGATTGCATTCCCGCGGCGGCGCAGGCACGGCACAATACGCACGCGGCTCATCGTTTCGTTCTCGGTCCCGGTTCTGGCCGTCATGCTGCTGGTGATGATCGGCGTGTACCGCATTCTGCTTTCCGGCAGCGAAGCGCAGGTGCTTTCCTTTGCGCGCTCAAGCTACGACCAGTCCTACGAGCTCGTGGCAAGCTACATCGAGATGATGCTGTACGCTTCCGACAGCATCTATTATAACGGCGACCTGCAGCGCATCCTCAGCCGCCGCGATTACGCGGAGGAGATGCCGATCGACGAGCGCTACCGCGAATTCCTCGTGCTGGACGACGTGTTTTCCACAGCGGAAAATGTCGATGTGATTTACCGCACCGGTATTTATCTGCGCGGGGACATCCCCTACACAAACAACAATACGCATATCATGTCGCTGGAAACGCTTTTTGAGCGTTCCGATTATATGCGCTACGTCTATACGGTGCGGCGCGGCCGCTACTATTTCTCCCCGCCCGTCGATATCTATACCTCCGGCAGCGAGGTGCCCGTGCGCGCGGTGACGCTGCTGCGCCCGGTGCGCACGACGGACGGCTCCTCACGGCAGATCTGCATCGAGCAGATCAGTGTGGAAGCGGAGACGTTCGAGACGGCGCTCTCGTACGCGCAGACGACCGAGGGCTCGTTCGTCTACCTTGTGGACGAATACCGCCAGCTGATCGCCTCCACGGACGATACGCTGTACTGGAACCTGAAGCGCGGCGATCTTCTCCCGGCAAGCGAAGAGGATTCGTCGTGGAGCCGGATGGAAATCGACGGCCGGTCATATTACGTGCTGCGCAGCCGTGTTCCCGAGGCCCGCTGGATGCTCACGGTGATGATCCCGGTGGAGGACGTCAGCGCAGAGAGCCGTTATGTGTCGATCGTGCTCATTGTGCTCGCCGTGCTCGTGCTGTCGGCGGTCGTCTTTGTCGCGATCATGCTGTCGAATTCCTACGCGCGCCGTCTGAAAAACCTGAATGCGCTGATCCAGCGCGTCCGCTCCGGCGAGCTGAAAATCAGCCGGTACAGCGAGCCGAACGGCGACGAGATTTCCGAGCTGTTCAACAGCTTCAGCGATATGACCGCGGAGCTGCAGAATCTGATGCGCGCGCAGTACCGCTCCGGTAAGGCGGTGAAATCCGCGGAGCTCCGCGCGCTGCAGGCGCAGATCAACCCGCACTTTTTGTACAATACGCTCGACCTGATCAACTGGGAGGCGTTTGAGCACGACGCGCCGGAGATCTCCGAGATCGCGCAGAACCTCGCGAAGTTCTACAGGCTCAGCCTCAACAAGGGGCGGCAGATTCTGACCATCCGCGAGGAGCTCGAGCATGTGCGCGCCTATGTCAGCATCGAGAACCGGCACTTCGACGACGCCATCTGCCTGCAGATCGATGTGCCGGAGGCGCTGCAGCCGCTCGCGTGCCTCAACATCATTTTGCAGCCGTTCGTCGAAAACGCGATCCTGCACGGCTTTGCGGAAAACCCCGCGCGCGGCGTGTGCAACATCCGGATCGAAGCGTGGCGGGAGGGGGACGACGTCGTGTTCCTCGTCCAGGACGACGGGCCGGGCATGACGGAAGCGCAGATCGAATCGATCTTCCGCGAGAATACGGTGCGGCAGTCCTCCGGCTACGGCGTGAAGAACATCCAGTCGCGCATCCGGCTCTCCTTCGGGGAGAATTACGGCGTGACGTACCGCAACACGAAGGAGGCGGGCACGGCCGTCTATATCCGGATCCCGGCGCTGACGCCGGAGGAAGCGGAAAAGCGGCTGAGCAACCCCTGAAACAGCCCATAGAAACAGAATAGCGCGCAGCGATGCGTGCGGCAAAAGAAGCACATGCCGATTTTTCTCGGTGTGTGCTTTTTGCATAAAAGAGATTTTATGTTTTGCGCAGTGCTTTGCGATTTGCACATGCCTGAAACCGAGGTTAAAATTAGAAGTAGCAAACCGTACAAAAACAGGAGAAAGGTTAATTTGTTTTATTCAAAAACATACAATATTCCTTAAAATCGTAAAAATGTCCCCTTTTATTCACATCGCGTTCATAATACAATAAAGGTGTGATATTTCACAAGAATTTTAGATGAATTTCATAAGGGGGAACGTAAATGAAGAAGCATGGGTTCTTATATGAACTGAAGAAGAACAAGGTCTTGTTCCTGATGGCGACGCCGTCGATCCTTCTGACCTTCTTCTTGGCTTACCTGCCGATGTCCGGCCTGGTTCTGGCTTTCAAGAATTACCGGTACGACCTCGGCATCTTCGGGAGCGAATGGAACGGCTTCGACAACTTTGCCTATCTGTTCCAATCCGGCACAGGCTGGCTGATCACCAGAAACACGATCCTGTACAACCTGCTGAACCTCATCACCTCGCAGCTTCTGGCGGTTATCGTTGCAATCGTCATATCGGAGATGATGGGCAGGCTCTACAAGAGAATCGTGCAGTCGGTCATCTTCCTGCCGTACTTCATCTCCTGGGTTATCGTCGGCACGTTCGTCCTCAACCTGTTCAACTATGAGACGGGCGTCATGAACAGCCTCGTGCGCGCGCTCGGCGGCGAGCCGATCAACCTCTACACGTCGGAAATGGCGTGGGCCTGGGTCATCATCATCTGCGCGTTCAACTCGTGGAAATGGGTCGGCTACAACTCGATCATCTATATCGCGGCGATCACGAGCCTCGATGCGGAATGCTATGAGGCGGCCGACATCGACGGCGCGAACGTCTTCCAGAAGATCTGGTACATCACGTTCCCGTCGATCAAGCCCACGATCATCACCATGCTGCTTCTCCAGGTCGGCCGAATCCTTCGCGGCGACTTCGAGATGTTCTACCAGATCATCGGCTCGAACGGACAGCTGTACAATGCGACGGACGTTATCGATACATACGTGTTCCGCGCACTCTTGACAAACCCGAACATGGGCATGACGGCTGCGGCTTCGTTCTACCAGTCCGCACTGTGCTTTATCATCATCATGCTGGTGAACAACATCGTAAAGCGCATCGAAGCGGATTACGCATTGTTCTGATGGGAAGGGGGAGAAAATATGCCAGCTACTACTTCGGTGAAATCCAGCAAAATTAAGGTTTCTGCTTCAACCTGGGTCTTCAACATCATCGGCTACATCTTCATCACGCTTATTGCGCTGCTATGTCTGTTGCCGTTCATCATTCTGATTTCCGGCTCCTTCTCTTCGGAGCAGGCGGTTCGGCTCAACGGTCTGAGCATCTTCCCACAGGAATTCACAACGGAAGCGTATGAGTTCATCTTCCGCAACCCGCAGGACATCCTCAATGCCTACGGCATCACGATCCTGATTACGGCGATCGGCACGGGCGTCGGCCTGATCTTCCTCACAATGACGGCGTTCGTCATCAGCCGCAAGGACTTCAAGTACAGAAACGTCATCTCGTTCTATTTCTACTTCACGACGCTGTTCAACGGCGGCATGGTCTGTACATACATTTTCTACATCCAGTACTACGGCCTCAAGGATAACCTGCTTGCGCTGATCCTGCCGGGCCTCACGCCGGTCTTCTACATGCTGATCATGCGCAACTTCGTTTCCGGCATTCCCTCCGCGCTGATCGAATCGGCCAAGATCGACGGCGCCGGCGAGGTGCGCATCTTCTTCCAGATCGTTCTCCCGCTGCTCGGCTCCGGCCTTGCGACGATCGGCCTGTTCATGGCCCTGACCTACTGGAACGACTGGTACAACGCGATGCTGTACATCAACACGGAGTGGAAATACCCGCTGCAGTACATGCTGTACAACATGATTCAGAAGGCGGCGGCTATGGCCCGTGTTGCGAGCCAGCTCGGCATCCCGGTCGAGAACATGCCGACCAACACCCTGAAGCTCGCGATGGCCGTTGTCGCGACAGGTCCTATCATTCTTCTGTACCCGTTCGTTCAGAAGTACTTTGTCAAAGGCGTTACAATCGGTTCGGTTAAGGGTTAACCGAAAAAACAGACCGGTTTGTAATAATATTTAATGGAGGTAGTATTATGAAGAACACCAAAAAGCTTTTCGCTTTGGTCCTCGCTCTGGTGCTTGTCTTCACGGTGTTTGCCGGCTGCTCGGGCGGCGGCGAATCTTCTACCGGCGA